>JGI24516J20058_1000001_pt1 | contig 277090 bp, 258 predicted proteins | sample LinPmetageLP39_FD_20058 | JGI IMG/M metagenome (IMG submission 20058) | reverse complement strand
TCGAAACAAATTCAACTAGGTTGACTTGTTCAAAGCCGATATCTTTTTGAGATACCTACTCCAAACAGGTCCCACACGTTTGCTTGCCTGATTGTTAAAGAGCTGCGGGGTCGGCGTTGTTGATGTCGCCCCGTCGAGGAATGCGCATTCTACGGATCGGGCCTTTCCTGTCAAACCTTTTTTGGCGGATTCCTCGAAATTCTTCGCGGTCGGCCAATTTTCATTCAAATCCAGGCTTTAGCAGGCTGCTTGAGCCCATTTTCTAGCGAATCGTGACCCGGGCGATCTTCTTCTTGCCCGCCTGGATCACAGCGCTTTCGCCACGGACAAAGGTGCGCTCTTCAGTGAGCTGTTGCCCGTCGACGTAAACCGCACCGCGCCCGAACACGTCCTTGGCAGCTTTACCATTCTGGGCCAGACCAGCAAGACGAAGCAACGGCACCACGTGCACCTCATCGCCCTCCTCCAGAATCACGTCCACCTCCGGCACGTTATCCGGTATTGCCCCCAGCGAGGTCAGGTTGCCCGCCGAGGACGGCGCCGCCTGGGCGGCCGCCTCACCGTGGAAGCGGGTGACCATCTCCAGTGCGAACGCTTTTTTGGCCTCCTGCGGGCTGCCCAGCCGCTGCGCTTCCACCTTGCGCTCTTCCAAGGCCTCATTGGACAGACCGCTGAGCAATTCATAATAGCGCCAGGTCATATCGTCGGGGATAGACAGCAGCTTGCGGTACATCTCCCCGGGGGCGTCGTTAACGCCCACATAGTTCTTGAGGGATTTGGACATCTTCTGGACCCCGTCCAGCCCCTCCAGAATCGGCATGGTCAGGCAGATTTGCGGCGCCTGCCCATAGGCTTTCTGCAGCGTGCGCCCCATCAGCAGATTGAACTTCTGATCGGTTCCGCCCAACTCCACGTCGGCCTCCATGGCCACCGAATCGTAGCCCTGCACCAGCGGATAGAGGAATTCATGCACCGCGATCGACTGGTTGGCCCGATAGCGCTTGTCGAAGTCGTCCCGCTCGAGCATGCGCGCCACCGTGTACTGGCTGGCCAGTTTGATCATGCCGGCGGCGCCCACCTGGTTCATCCAGGTGGAGTTGAACACCACCTCGGTCTTTTCCGGATCGAGGATCTTGAACACCTGCTCTTTATAGGTTTCGGCGTTGCGCTCAACCTCCTCCGGAGTGAGTGGCGGCCGGGTGGCGCTCTTGCCGGTGGGATCACCGATCATGCCGGTGAAATCGCCGATCAGGAACATCACGTGGTGGCCCAGCTCCTGAAACTGGCGCAACTTATTGATCAAAACGGTGTGCCCCAGGTGCAGATCGGGGGCGGTGGGGTCAAAGCCCGCCTTGACTCTCAAAGGGCGTCCGCTGGCGATGCGCTCGCGCAATTCGTCTTCCTGAATGATCTCATCCGCGCCACGGCGCAGCAGCGCCAGCTGTTCGTCCACCTTGATCATCATCACCTCATTCACGGCCCGGCAACGGCGGACCCAGCGTGTTTTAGGAACTTGCCCCGACGGCGCCGGTCTTAAACGCCAACCCGCCGACCACATCTCACCCTGAAAAGCGCGCCATTGTAGCACTTGAAGCCGGTTGTAGAAGGCGGGTAATCTTTGCTGCAACTAAATGAACGCCCTCGGCGGCGCACCTCAGAGCGTAATCAAAGCATGAGCATTAAATTATCCGCCCTCGGCCGTGCCGCGCGCCGTTTCCCCCGCACCCATCTGATTCTGTCTGGGGCGCTGGTTATTACCGTGGGGCTGATCGCCCTGACCCCGGAGTCCGGAGAATCCCGACCGGAGCGCCTGCAGGCCCTGGATCTGCCCAAACCCTCGGCCAGCCAGGAGCTGGCCCGCCAAGAAAGCATTCCGCCGACCACCATCGCCCCCGCGGCACCGCCGGCGTCGGAAGACGGCCACTGGATCGAACTCACGGTGGAATCCGGCGACACCCTGTCAGGGCTCCTGCAGGCGCGCGGCGTCAGCGCGGCACAGGTGCATCGCCTGGTCACCGGTGACGAACGACTGGCCGAGCTGGCCACCATCCGCCCCGGCGACTCTCTCAACATTTCCGTGGATGAGGCCGGCGAGCTGACGTCGCTGCGTTACAGCCCGTCCCGGGTGGAGACCGTGGAAGCCACCCTGGAAGACGGCAACTGGCGGGTGGAAAACGTGGTGCGCGAGTATCAGCGCCGCACTCGCTTTGCCGAGGCCACCATCGACAATTCCCTGTTCCTGGCCGGCCACGCCGCCGGCATGAGCGACAACCTGACCATGCAGCTGGCCAACATTTTCGGTTGGGACATCGACTTTGTGCTCGATATCCGTAACGGGGATCGCTTCCGGGTGCTCTTCGAAGAGCTTTACCTGGACGGTGAGAAAGTCGGCGAGGGCGAAATCATCGCCGCGGAATTCTGGAATCAGGACCGCCACCTCACCGCTTACCGGTATCAAACCCGCGACGGCGATGTGTCCTACTTCGACGGCAACGGCAACTCCATGCGCAAGGAGTTCATCCGCACCCCGGTCGCGTTCTCACGCATCAGCTCGCGCTTCAGCACCGGTCGCAAGCACCCGATCTTGAACCGAGTGCGCGCCCATAACGGCATTGACTACGCCGCCCCCAGCGGCACCCCGATCAAAGCCGCGGGCAAGGGCAAGGTGATCTTCGCCGGCGTCAAGGGCGGTTATGGCAACGTGTTGATTCTCAAGCACGGCCAGCGCTATTCCACGCTATACGCCCATATGCGCGGCTTCGCCAAAGGCATTCGCGTCGGCAGCCGGGTGAAGCAAAGCCAGACCATCGGCTATGTCGGCGCCTCCGGTCTGGCCACCGGGCCTCATCTGCACTACGAGTTCCGCATCGACGGGGTGCACCGCAATCCGCAGACGGTACCGCTGCCCAAGGCCAGCGGCATCGCCAGTAACGAGAAACCCCAGTTCCGCGTTCAGAGCAGCCGCCTGGCGGCGCAAATGACGATGTTCGCGGAGGCCGCCACCCTGGCCAGCAGCAATGTCTTCTGAATCGCTGTTCGTCGGTCTGATGACCGGCACCAGCCTGGACGGCGTGGACGCCGTTCTGGCCAGCGTCAGCCCGGCCGGCACCCGAATGCTGGCCCACTACAGCACCGATTTACCCTCCACCTTACGCGCGGACCTGAAACGCTTATGCCGCCCGGGCGACAACGAGATCGACCGGGCCGGCGCCTGTCATCGGGGCCTCGGCGAACACTATGCGGATGTCGTTGCCGCCCTGCTTGACGAAGCCGGGGTGCCGGCAGGCGCTGTCACCGCCATCGGCTGTCACGGCCAGACGGTGCGGCACCGCCCCGGCGACGCCGGGTTCAGCCTGCAACTCGGCTGCCCGGATACCTTGGCGGTGAGAACCGGTCTGCCGGTGATCAGCAATTTCCGCAACAAGGATATGGTGCTTGGCGGCCAAGGCGCGCCCCTGGCACCGCGCTTCCACGAACACGCCTTCGGCGACCCGAGCGAGCGCAGGGTGATCCTCAATCTGGGCGGTATCGCCAACGTCTCTCTACTGGATAAGGGTAACCTGATCGGCGGTTTCGACACCGGCCCGGCCAACACCCTCCTGGATCAGTGGCACCAGCGGCATCGCGGCGGCGCTTATGACCCGCAAGGCGACTGGGCCGCGGCCGGAAAGGTCCTCCCAACACTGCTCGAAAGCCTGCTTGGCGACCCCTATTTCCATCGCCCGCCGCCCAAGAGCACGGGCCGGGAGTATTTCCATCAGGACTGGCTCGCCCCCCATCTGGGTGCCGCCATGGCACCGCAAGACGTCCAGGCCACCCTTGCGGAACTGACCGCCCGCACGGTCGCCCAGGCACTCAACGGATTCCCTGCCGACCGCCTGCTGGTCTGTGGCGGCGGCGTGCATAACCGGGATCTCCTCAAGCGGCTCACCCGGGCATGCGGGCTGCCGGCAGGCAGCACCGAAGAGGCCGGGGTCGCACCGGAATGGGTGGAAGCGGCCGCCTTCGCCTGGCTGGCCTGGGCATTCTGGGAACGGGTGCCGGGCAACGCCCCGCAAGTCACCGGCGCCAGCCGGCCAGCGGTGCTCGGCCATCTGAGCCTGCCCTGAGGCCGAGGCCGGACGGCGTTACACGAAAAGCGAGCCGATCATCGCGCAACTGCTGCCGAGCAAGGCGCCGGCGGCAATGTCCGATGGATAGTGAACGCCGAGCAGCACCCGCGATAACCCCACCAACAGCGCGAACGCCAGCGCCAGCGTCGCCACCACCGGATAGAAAATACCCAGCAGCGTCGCCATGACGAAAGCCGCGGCGGTGTGACCAGAAGGGAAGCTGAAACGGCCCGCGGGCTTGATAAAGGCGCACAACGCCATCTCGGAATCCGCCGGCCTGGGGCGCTTGATCAGATTCTTGAGCACCATGAACGCCGGCACTTCAAGACCGTAGGCCACCGCCGCCGCCAAGGCGAAACGGGTACCGTCGGTGGGGTCGACCAGCCAGAGCACCGCGACCAGCGCCGCGTAGAAAGGTCCGTCACCGAACCGAGAGATCGCCCTGGCCATGCGGGCCCGGCTGGCGGCCCGGGGCTGAGCCAGCAACCAGCACATGGCGCGGGTGTCCGCGGCCGTCATTCTTTGGATGGATGGTCTCTGTATCGTCATGCCTACAGCCTCCATGCTGCTCAAGACAATACTTTGATACTTTAATGACCGTTAAATGACAATGTCGACCCGGCTTACACCGAGAACGACGAGCCGCAGCCGCAGGTGGTGGCCGCGTTGGGGTTGTTGACGATAAACCGGGAGCCCATCAGGCCCTGCTCGTAGTCCACCTGGGAGCCGTCCAGATACTGGATGCTCATGGCGTCCACCAGCAGGGTCACGTCCTCACGGGCCACGGCCGTATCGTCCTCGTTCACCGCTTCATCAAACGTGAAGCCATAGGAGAACCCCGCGCAGCCGCCACCGGTGATGTACACCCGCAGTTTCAGCTCGGGGTTGCCTTCGTCGTCACGGAGCTCGCGCACCTTGGCGGCGGCCCGTTCGGTCAGGATTATGGGTCCGGATTCGCTCATGTCACTCAATGCCGTTATCACATCGCCATAGTCCAGTACCCGACTATTACAGTCAAGTATTCTCCGGCCGGGCGTCCGTCTCCGCGGCGTCCGTGGCTGCCCACCCGCCGGGCTTCTCCGGCGCCGGAAGATTGCGGCGCTCTTCATCCAGGCGCACCAGCTTGCCGTTAACCCGAGCCCCCATCAGCATCTCGATCATCACGTAGAAGACATTACCCTCTACCTGCGCCTTGCTGGCCAGTTCCAGATGCTCGGTGGCGTTGACATCGCCTTCCACCCGGCCGTTGATGGTGATCCTGGGCACGCGGATTTCACCGCGCACCACACCGCTTTCGCCGATCACCAACTGGCCGCCGTCTTCCCCAACGGTAATATTGCCATCCACTTCGCCCTGAATGTGCAAGCCCCCGCTGAACTCAATATCGCCCACGATGCGGGCACTGGGAGCGATCAGGGTGTGATCGCGGAAATTTTGCTGTCCACCCGTGCTCTTCTTATCTCGCCCAATCACCTGTCTTCTCCTGCTTGATTATTCGATACGCCACCTTGGCGGTGCCACCCAGCGGCGGAACTCACCAGGGAAGGCTCTGAACCACCTTCGCGCGGCGCGGTGCGGTGGCCGTCGCGGTCATTTCCAAAGCCTCGATCCGCGTGCCCTCGGGCACCGTCAGCGTACCGGAAAGCTCCTGGAAGTACCGGAAACGGAATCGCAAATCACTGTTTTCCCCCAACAGCTCATCGCCGTCCAACGTCACCCGCTCGCCGTCACGGGAACCGTTAAGCGCGAAGCTCACCGTGCCCGACAAGTATCCCCGGTTATCACCGGATTGAACCAGTATCAAACGGTAACGGAACCGGCGTTCCCCGTTGTCCGGTGTCACTTCAAATTTCTGCACCTGCATCGGCGCGTCGGAAGCGCCCGGGGACATCACGTTCTTATAGAAAGACACCGCTTCTTCCAGCTCCGCGCTCTGGTCACGCAGCCCGCGTATTTCCTGTCGCAATTGCTCGCGGGCCTGATCGGCCACCTCCACCTCGGCCCGGTAACGGGCCAGATCGTGGCGGACGGTGCGCAACTCCTGGCGGGCGTCGCGCAATTCCGCGCGCAGCTCACTGTTCTTCAGGTTGCTGTCCAGGGCGCCACTCTGCCCCAGCCAGGAGCCCGCCAGAAACGCCAGGATCACCGCCACCAGCGCCGCCACCGCCAGCAACACCCGGGTGCGCCGGCGGTGCGACGGGCTCACCGGCACCAGAATCACATCGTCGACGCCCGCTCTGGGGCGGCTGCCGGGCGCCATCAGGGCAACAACGCGGGGTGATCGATGCCGGCCGTTTCTTCCAGACCGAACATGATATTCATACATTGGATCGCCTGGCCGGACGCGCCTTTGACCAGGTTATCAATCACCGACAACACCACCAGAACGTCGCCGTTTCCGGGCCGATGGATCGCCAGACGGCAATGGTTCGAGCCTTTCACGAACCGGGTTTCCGGGTGGCTGCCCTGAGGCATCACGTCGACGAAGGGCTCGTCGGCGTAGCGCGCCTCGAAGGCCGCCTGCACCTGATCCAGCGCCGGGGTGTCGCCGTTGACGGTGGCGTACAGGCTGGCGTGAATGCCCCGCACCATGGGCACCAGATGCGGCACGAAGGTGACCGAGACCGGCCCGCCAGCGATGTCACCCAGCCCCTGTTCGATTTCCGGCAGATGCCGGTGCCCACCGGCGCCGTAAGCCTTAAAGCTCTCCGACGCCTCCGCCAGCAACATCGGCACTTTGGCGCCGCGCCCGGCACCGCTGGCGCCACTGGCGGCACTGGCAATCAGTTGCTCAGGCCGCACCCAGCCGCGCTCCAGCAACGGCAGGTAGCCAAGTTGGACGGAGGTGGGGTAACAACCGGCGCAGGCCACCAACCGGGCGCCGCGGATGCGGTCGCGGTTCATCTCTGGCAGCCCGTAGACAGCCCTCTCCAGCAATTCCGGGCAAGCATGGGGCTCGCCGTACCACTGGCTCCAGACCGTGGCATCGCGGAGCCGGAAATCCGCCGACAGGTCCACCACCCGGGTGCCGGCGGCCAGCAGTTCTGGCACCAGCCGCATGGCGACATTATGCGGCGTGGCGAAGAACACCACATCGCACGCCGCCAGGGCGGCGACGTCGGGCTCCTCGAACATCAGGTCGGTGTAGCCGCGCAGGGACGGGTACAGCTCACTGACCTTCAGCCCCTGCTCGCTACGCGAGGTAATGGTTTGCAGGCGCACCAGCGGGTGCCGCACCAGCAGGCGCAGCAGCTCCACACCGGTATAGCCGGTGCCGCCGACAATGCCGACTTTCAAAGGGTTCGCCGCGTCGACCTGGGTCATACCATTACTCCCGTTACTACTTTCCAATAAAGGAACCGCATGATAGGCACCACCGCCATGGGCGGCAACTTCATTGACCGGCGCCGCCCCGGCCGCGTTCGTCGTGAGGCCCGTCTTCGGTGCTCACCACCCGGGCCCGGTCGAGGGCCATCCCTTCGCCTTCCTGCAGCCGCTCCGCCAGGGAATCGTACAGCGGGCGCAGCCATATCAGCTTGGCCACCGCCGCTGCCAGAAAAGCACCGACCATCAAAGGCAGCAGGATGTCGTGGCGGTTGCCGGTCAGCTCCATGACGATCACAAAGGAAGTGATTGGCCGCTGGATCACCCCGGCCAGGAACGCCGCCATCGCCACCAGGGTAATGCCCACCACCGAAGAGTCGGGAAACAACCCGCCAATCACATTGCCGACCCCGGCACCGGCGGCCAGGCTGGGTGAAAACAGCCCGCCGGGTATGCCGGTAAAATAAGACACCAGGGTGGCCGCCATCTTGGCCAGCGGGAAACTCCAATCGCCGTCGGCGTCGCCACTCAGCAGGTGGCGCGCCTGTTCATAGCCACTGCCATAGGTCATGCCTCCGGTGAGCAGCCCCAGCAGCACCAGCACCAGCGCGCAAAGAAACACCACCCGGTAAGGATGTTTGCGGCCGTAGGGCGCCAGAAAACGGCTACCGGAAATCAGCAGACGGCTGAAAGCCCCGCCCAGCAACCCGCACACCAGACCGGTGACGCCGATCGCGAGCCAGTCCTGGGTGATGTCCAGCGCCCCCTGGGGGTGGCCGAAAAAGCTGTAGTGCCCCGCGATCGCCAGCACCACCACACCGGACAGGATAATAGCCAGAATCAAGGTGCCGCTGGTGCGCTGCTCGAACGAACCGGACAACTCCTCGATGGCGAACACGATACCCGCCAGTGGGGCATTGAAGGCGGCCGACACCCCGGCGGCACCGCCGGCCACGATCAACGCATTGTCCACGTACTTCTGTTGAAGGCGACCGACCTGGCCCACCGAGTACATCATCGCGGCCCCCATGTGAACGCTGGGCCCCTCGCGACCGATGCTGGCGCCGCACAGCAACCCCATGCAGGTGAGCGCGAACTTCATGACAATAACGCGAAACGACAGGAAGGTGGGCCGCAGCCAGTGGTAGCGCTGCTTCAGCACCACCAGCACCTGGGGGATGCCGCTGCCTTGGGACTCCGCGCCGGTGCGGCGCATCAGGAAAACCGTCGCCAGCATGCCCAACGGCGTGATCAGCACCGGCAAGAGCGACGACTGCCGCTCCATCTCGGCGAACGCCTCGGCGCACCATTCCGCGACCCAGGCGAACCCCACGGTGACCAGGCCGACCATCAGCGCGCCGATCCAGAACACCACGCGCATCTTCCAGTCCTGGATCGTGCCCAGCTGCCGACGGGACAGACGCCGGGTGCGAAACAGGTAGTATCGCAGCAGGCGGCTGGCGCGTGGTGGCTTGGTCACGGCATCCTCTTTTCAAACAAATCGGCGTCAGCGGCTGGCACCGGGAGTGGCGGAACAGGGTCCGGCAGCGCCCCGCCGCCTTGTCAGCGCGGGACGATACAAGCAAGGCGCTGTAGTATACAGCGACGACCGGGTGACACTCCAACGCGGTTCGCCCCCGACCCCCTTCGTACCGGGAGAACACTCATATGCTATGGCTGAAAGCGTTCCACCTTATTGCCGTGATCTGCTGGTTCGCGGCGATCTTCTATCTGCCCCGTCTGTTCGTGTACCACGCCATGGCCGAGGATCAGATCAGCCGCGACCGCTTCAAAATCATGGAGCGCAAGCTCTACCGGGGCATCATGAACCCGTCCATGGTCGCCACTCTGGTGCTGGGCATCTGGATGCTGGCGCTGAACTGGGACTACTACAAAACCCAGGGCTGGCTGCACGCCAAGATCACCCTGGTAGTGCTGCTGATCGGCTACCACCACGTCTGCCTGGCCTACCTGAAGAAATTCGCCGCCGACGCCAACACCAAGAGCGAAAAATTCTATCGGATCTTTAACGAAGTGCCGGTGTTACTGCTGGTGGCGATTGTTATCCTGGCGGTGGTGAAACCGTTTTGAGCGTATCCATGAGACCTAATATTCTTGTCATCGCGGGCCACGACCCGTCCGGTGGCGCCGGCATACACGCCGACATCGAGGCAATCCAGAGCACCGGCGGCTTCGCCAGCACGCTGATCACCGCGCTGACGGTACAAAACAGCCGCAAGGTCAGCAGCTTTCAGCTGACCTCACTGGACCTGCTCGAACAGCAAGCGGACGCCCTGCTCGCCGACTACGAGTTCCAGGCGGTGAAGATCGGCATGACCGGCTCGGTGGCCACGGTGGACTGGATTGCCCGCCTGCTCGCACGCCTTCCCGGCGTGCCCGTGGTCCTGGACCCGGTACTCGCCGCCGAATCCGGCGGCAGTCTCGCCCAGGGCGACTTGAACAAGGCACTGATGGACCGGGTCGCCCCCCAGGCCACCGTGCTCACGCCCAACCTCCCCGAGGCCAGCACGTTGAGCGGCGAAAGCGGAGTGGCCGACGCCGGCTTCGCGCTCACCCAACGCTGCGGCCGCGCGGTACTGGTGACCGGCACCCACGACGACACCGATCAGGTCGCCAACCATTTGTTTCTGGGCCACCGTCATCGCCAGTGGGAGTGGCCGCGCCTGCCCGAGGTCTACCACGGCTCCGGCTGCTCGCTGGCCTCGGCGATCGCCAGCCTACTGGCCCGGGGTTTGCCGCTGGACGACGCCGTCAGCGACGCCCAGGCGTGGCTGCACCGCTCGCTCCAGCACGCCTGGCAACCCGGCGGCGGCCAATTCGTACCAGACCGGAGCCTGACACCATGAGCCAGCCCCTGCAGGGTTTGTACGCGATCACCGACCCGGAACTAACCCCCGGCGACCGGGTACTGAGCGCCGCTGAAGCGGCCCTGCGCGGCGGCGCCACGGTACTCCAGTACCGCGACAAACCCGCCGACGCCACCACCCGCCGGCACCGGGCGGCGCGGCTGGCCCTGCTGTGCAAGGACCACGACGCGCGCTTTATCGTCAACGACGACGCCGCCCTGGCGGCGGAAGTGGAAGCGGACGGTGTGCACCTGGGCCAGAGCGACGGCGCGGTCAGCCGGGCGCGCATGCTGCTCGGCGACGACAAACTGATCGGCGTGTCCTGCCATGGCCGCCTTGATCTGGCGCAGAAAGCCGCGGATGAAGGCGCCGACTATCTGGCCCTGGGGCGCTTTTTCGAGTCGCACACCAAGCCCGGCGCGCCCGCCGCGTCGCTGGACACCCTGCGCGAAGCACGGCGCCGCTTCACCCTGCCGCTGGTGGCGATCGGCGGAGTGAATCCGCATAATGCCCGCCAACTGATCGAGGCCGGCGCCGACCTGGTGGCCGTTATCCACGCCCTGTTCGGCCACGCCGACGACGCCGACGTGGAAGCCACCGCCCGGCGGCTGCACGCTGCCTTCCCGGCGCCCCCCTTCAAGGAGTCCCAATGAGTCGCAAGCATTCCGAACAACTGTTTCGCCGCGCCCAGAAACACATCCCCGGCGGCGTCAATTCACCGGTCCGCGCCTTTAAGGGCGTGGGCGGCACGCCGGTGTTCTTCCGCCATGCGGAAGGCCCCTACCTGTTCGACGAGGACGACAACCGCTACGTGGATTACGTCGGCTCCTGGGGGCCGATGATCCTCGGCCACAACAATCAGGAAGTGCGCGAAGCGGTGCTCAAGGCAGTGGCCGACGGTCTTAGCTTCGGCGCCCCCACCGCCGCCGAGGTGGACATGGCCGACCTGGTCTGCGAGATGGTGCCGTCCATGGACATGGTGCGCATGGTCAACTCCGGCACCGAAGCGGTGATGAGCGCGCTACGTCTGGCACGCGGCCACACCGGCCGCGACAAGGTGATCAAATTCGAGGGCTGCTACCACGGCCATGTGGACAGCCTGCTGGTCAAAGCGGGCTCCGGCGCCCTCACCCTGGGCACGCCCAGTTCACCGGGCGTGCCCAAGGCCGTCACCGACGACACCCTGACCCTCAATTTCAACGACGCCGGTGGGCTGGCGGAAGTGTTCAAGGCGCAGGGCGATCAAATCGCCGCGGTGATCGTCGAGCCGGTGGCCGGCAATATGAACTGCGTGCCGCCCACCCAGGGCTTTCTGGAAGCACTGCGTGAGCAGTGCGACCAGTACGGCGCGGTGCTGATCTTCGACGAAGTGATGTCCGGCTTCCGGGTGGCGCAGGGCGGCGCCCAGGCGCGCTACGGCGTTACCCCGGACCTCACCACCCTGGGCAAGATCATCGGCGGCGGCATGCCGGTGGGCGCACTGGGCGGCAAAAAAGAGATCATGGAGAAGCTGTCGCCGCTGGGACCGGTCTACCAGGCCGGCACGCTGTCCGGTAACCCGGTGGCCATGGCGGCCGGTCTGGCGACGCTGAAACAGCTGCGGCGGAAAGGCTTCTACGAAGAGCTGGAGGCGAAAACCAAACGCCTCACCGAAGGGCTGTCCGAAGCCGCCCGGGGCGCCGGAATCGGCTTTCACACCACCCGCGCCGGCGGCATGTTCGGCCTGTTCTTCACCGACCAGACCCGCATCAGCCGTTTCGACGAGGTCATGGCTTGCGACCAGCCGCGCTTCAACAGCTTCTTCCACGCCATGCTGGACCGCGGCGTCTATCTGGCGCCGAGCGCTTTCGAAGCGGGCTTCGTGTCGATCACCCACAGCGACGACGACATCGACACCACCATCCAGGCCGCCCGCGACGCCTTCAGCACGCTGTAATGGGGCTCAGCGGGCTAGCGTGGTGGTAGCTTGTGGGAGCGGGCCCTGCCCGCGAAAGGGAGCGAAGCTCCCGGCAGGATGCCAGAGCCCCCTCTAACGGCAGCTCAAACAAGGTCTCTGGAATCCTGCCGGCCGGCAAAGCCGGCCTTTCGCTTGCACGAGCTTCGTAGCAGCCCTGGCGATGAATCTTCCAAGAAGCGCCGGGATCGGGTGCGCCCGGGTCAGCGAGCCAGAACAGCACACTGGCCCGCGGTCAGCGCCAACAGATCCACCGCCGCCATCTCGATTTCCAGACCCCGCCGTCCGGCACTCATGTAAAGGGTATCGAAACTCAGCGCACTCTGATCCAGCCACAGCGGCGACCGGCGCTTCTGCCCCAGTGGGCTGATGCCGCCAAGGACATAGCCGGTGACCCGTTGCGCCAGGTCGGCGCCGGCCATCTGCGCTTTCTTGCCGCCGGCCGCTTTCGCCAGCGCCTTCAAATCCAGACTGAGGTGCACCGGCACCATTGCCACCTGGGGTTGATCGTCGACCACCGCCAGCAGCGTTTTGAACACCCGGCGCGGGTCGAGATCCAGAAGCTGGGCGGCCTCCAGACCATAGCTTTCGGCGGTGGCGTCGTGCTGGTAGCGATGCAGGCGGAAATCGACGCCGGCGTCCTCCGCCATTTTCACCGCCGGTGTCATGCCCGGTCCGGCTCGCGCAGTGCTTGGGCCCGCGAGCGCGCCTCGTCGGCGCCGCCACGGTCGCCCTGCTCGGCGCGGGCGGCGGCCACCAGCTCCCAAAGCTCGGCACGGTAGACGTCATTGTCCGGCGCCAGACGCAAAGCGCGCTGAGCAAAGCCTTCGGCGGCATGGCCGTCACCTTCCTCCAAACGCAACAGCGCCAACTCCCGGTACAACCACGAGGAATGGGGCGCCATGGTCAGGGCCCGCTCCAGATAGCGGCTGGCCGCGCCGGTCTGCCCCTGGGCCCGCGCCTGCTCGGCGCGGCTCAGCAGCGCCATCGCCGGTGACCCTTGCAGCTCGGTGTCCGCGGTGACCGGCTCCGCCTTCTCCGCCGGCGGCGTCACCGCGCAACCGGACAGCAACAGCACCGCCAGCAGCGTTAGTCGAACCAGCCCTTGAACCATTCCACCACTCCTTCCTTAACCTGGGTCGCGCTACCGCAACCGTCGCTTTGCTCCGGGATAGACACCTCCAGCATCGGGTATTCCCGCGCGCCGGAACAGCCTTTGCCACTGGTTTTTTCCCCGGCCGGGTCCATCCACACCTCTTCCACACCCGGCGGCGGCGTCTGCGACAGGCTGGTCTGCGGCAGCCCGGCCATAAGCCGGCTCCACACCGGCAAAGCGCCGGAGGACCCGGTCACCCGGGCGTTCTCATTATTGTCCCGGCCCACCCAGACCACCGAAAGGTGGTTGCCGGAGAAGCCGGCGAACCAGGCGTCCCGGTACTCGTCGCTGGTACCGGTTTTACCAGCCACTTTCAGATCCGCGGGCAATACCGAACGGGCGGAACGCGCGGTGCCCTTCTCGACCACCTGCTGCATGCCCCACTGAATCAGGTAGGCCGGCCCGGAGTCGATCACCTCTTCCGTATCCACCGGGTAGCGGGCCAGCGGCTCGCCTTCTTTATCCAGCACGTCGGTAATCGAACGCAAAGGCGTGGCGAAGCCGCCAGTGGCGAGCGGCTGATACAGCATCGCCACCTCGAAGGGCGTCATGCCGATGCTGCCGAGCAGGATACTGGGGTAAGCCGGAATGGTCTTTTTTACGCCCAGCTGGGACAGGGTCCGGACCACCGCGTCCGGGCCCACATCCATCCCCAGGCGCACCGTGGCCTGGTTGCGTGAATAGGCCAACGCATCGACCAGGGGGATAGGGCCCTTGGATTCACCGTCGAAATTCTGCGGAGTCCAGCTTTTGCCGGTGGTCAGCGGCACGGTGATCGGCTCGTCCGCCACCGGGGTGGCCAGGCTGTAGCGCTTGGGCTGCTGCAGCGCGGTCAGCATCACCACCGGCTTGACCAGCGAGCCCATCGGTCGGGTGGCGTCCAGGGCCCGGTTGAACCCCTGGGCGCGGGATTCGCGGCTGCCGACCAGCGCCAGCACGTCACCCTGGGCCGGGGCCACCACCACCACGGCGCCGTTGAGCGCGTCGCCGGAGGCGTCGAGGCTGTTGAGATGCTCACTGAGCGCCTTCTCGGAGGCCAGCTGGGCAAGCACGTCGAGGGTGGAGTGAATCCGCAGCCCCTCCTCGCCCAGCACGTCCGCCGGATAATCGCGGGCCAACTGGCGGCGCACCAGATCAATGAACGCCGGGAAGGCGTACAAAGGCGACGCGCCGCGCGGTACCACTTCGAGGTCCCGTTCGCGGAAACGCCGGTATTCCTGGTCGCTTAACGCGCCCTCTTCCCGAGCTACTTTTAGCACGGTATTACGACGTGCCAGGGAGCGTTCGGGGTTACGACGCGGGTCGTAGTAGCTGGGGCCCTTCAACAAGGCGACCAGGGTGGCGAGCTGGTGGGGCTCCAGTTCTTCCAAAGGCCGCCCGAAATAAAACTGCGCGCCCAGCCCCATGCCGTGGATGGCGCGCTTGCCGTCCTGGCCCAGGTACACCTCGTTGAGATAGGCCTCGAGAATCTGCTCTTTGCTGTAATGCAGCTCTAGCAACACCGCCATCGGCATTTCCACCAGCTTGCGGGCCAGGGTGCGGTCCTGCGTCAGCCAGAAGTTCTTCACCAATTGCTGGGTCAGGGTGCTGCCGCCCTGCACCAGGCCGCCGGCTTTAACGTTCGCCACCATGGCGCGGGCCAGCCCCCGTGGTGACACCCCGTGGTGCTCGTAGAAATCGCGATCCTCGGTGGCCAGCAGCATCTGCACCAGCAGCGGCGGCACCCGGTCCAGCGGCACGAACACCCGGTCCTCGGTGTGCCCCGGGTGGATACTGCCGATCTGCAGCGGCTCCAGGCGCGCCAGTGAGTCGCCGTCGCTGCTCTGCAGGGCACTGACGCGCCCGCCGCCGAGCGTCACGCGAATACGCTGGGCCGGTTCGCCACCGTCGCTGTCGCGGAAACCACGGGTGTGGATCACCAGGGTATTGCCATCACTGGCGTAGCTGCCCGGCGTGGGTGCGCCGCCGGCGCGCCGGTAACGCATCAGCTCGAGCATTTTGAGCATGTCGTTGCGCGACAGCACCCGGCCCGGATACAACTCCACCGGGCGCGCGTAAACGCGCGCCGGCAACTGCCAGACGTGGCTGTCGAACCGGTCACGCACATAGGCGTCCAGATAAGCCAACCCGGCGGCCGCCAGCACCAGCAGCACCACCGACACCTTGGCGATAAACCGCCAACTGAACCAGCGCCGTGCCCCGGAACGGGTGTTTCGCTTGTTTCCCGACTTAGCGGGGCGGCGCGCGGACCCTTTACGGGCGGACGCCGGCTTTTTCGCATTCTTCGCCATGGTCGCGAGTATAGTGAGACGGTGCCCGGGAGCCTACGCAAGAACACCCGGTTTTACACTGTTATCGGTAAAACCCGGTTTGGCATGGGCCGGCGGCGCCACCATAATGGCTTCTTTTGTTAACCGGCCCGGAGCCCGCATGGAAAAGAAATACCACGTTTACGCCCTCGGCAATGCCCTGGTGGATACCGAAGTGGAAGTAACCGATGAGTTCCTGACCCGTCTGGATTTGAGCAAGGGCCTGATGACGCTGGTTGATCAGACACGCCAGCAGGAACTGGTGGCAGCGCTGGCCGGCGAGGCCGAACCCCACAAGCACACCTGCGGAGGCTCCGCCTGCAATACCGTGGTGGCGGCACGCCACTTCGGCGGCCAAGGCTACTACGCCTGCAAGGTGGCCGACGACGACACCGGTGATTTTTTTGTGCACGACCTGCAGGCCGCCGGCGTCGACACCAATATGACCGGCGCCCGCGAGAACGGCGTGTCCGGCAAATGCCTGGTGATGATCACACCGGATGCGGAACGCACCATGCACACCTTTCTGGGCATCTCCCAGTCGGTGGGTGAGCCGGAGCTGGACGAAGACGCCATCGCCGCTTCCGAGTTCGTCTATCTGGAAGGCTATCTGGTGAGCTCCGACAGCGCCCGCGCCGCGGCGGTGCGTCTGCGTCAGCTGGCCGAAAAGCACGGGGTACGCACCTCGCTGACGTTCTCCGACCCGGCGATGGTGCAGTTTTTCCGCGATGGCCTGGCGGAAATGCTCGGCGACGGCGTCGACCTGCTGTTCTGCAATCAGGCGGAAGCCCTTGGGTACACCAATACCGACAGCCCTCAGGCCGCACTGGAGGCCCTCAAACCGCTTTGTCGCGGCCTGGTGATGACGCGGGGCGCGGAAGGCGCCCTGGTATGGGACGGCGAGCGGGTCCACCACATCGAAGCGCCGGCGGTCGAAGCCATCGACACCAACGGCGCCGGCGACATGTTCGCTGGCGCTTACCTGTACGCCCTGACCCACGGCCACGACCACGCCACCGCCGGCAAACTGGCGGCCGCCGCCAGTGCCCGGCTGGTCACTGAGTTCGGGCCGCGCCTCCCCGCCGAGGCGCATTTGGAAGTGCGCAAGCAAGTGCTGGGCAAATAAGGGGAGGAGGGAAGAACATGCAAGCCGTCTGTAACAGCGAGGACATCGGCGAAGAAAGCGCCCGGGAATTCATGGTCGGCGACCAGTCGGTGATCGTGGTCAAGTTCGACGGCCAGTTCCATGCTTACCTGAACTGGTGCCCGCACCTGGGCATTGAACTGAACTTCATGCCCGATCAATTCATGGACGACGATGGCCGCTTTCTAGTGTGCGCCAACCATGGCGCCCTGTTTGAACCGGAAAACGGCGCCTGCCTCTCCGGCCCCTGCAGCGGCGACAGCCTTACCGCGCTGCCGCTGGATATCCGCGACGGGCAAATCTGGGTGGGCGACGCCGAAGCCACCGCTTAAACGAGCATTCGCAATGACCGATCAGGAAAGCTCCACCCATCCGTTCGACGCCCTCACCCCGGACGTGATTCTTGACGCCGTGGACAGCGCCGGCTTTGTCACCGACGGCCGCTTGATGGGGCTCAACAGCTTCGAGAACCGGGTGTATCAAGTGGGGCTGGAAGACACCGCGCCGGTGGTGGTGAAGTTCTACCGACCGCAGCGCTGGAGCGATGCCCAGATTCTTGAAGAGCACGCCTTCAGCCGCTTCCTGCGCGAACAGGAATTGCCGGTGGTGGCGCCGCTGGCCAACGACCGGGGCGAGACCCTGTTCTACCACGCCGGCTTTCGCTTCACGGTGTTCCCTCGCCAGGGCGGCCACGCCCCGGAACTGGACAATGCCGACCATCTGCTGGTGCTCGGCCGCACCCTGGCCCGCTGGCACGCGGCCGGCAACGACCGCCCCTTCCAGACCCGTCCGGCCATCGACATCACCACCGACTGCCGGGCCGCCGTGGACTACGTCAATCAAGGCGTAGTCGACCCCAACTTTTCAGGGCGCTACCGGGACCTGGGTGGGGCGCTGATCGAGGCCATGGAGAAACGGCTGGAAGGGGCCAGCTGGCAAGCCATCAACGTGCACGGTGACTGCCACACCGGCAATATTCTGTGGCGCGATGACCTGCCCCACTTTGTCGATCTGGATGACAGCGTACGCGGCCCCGCCATGCAGGATCTGTGGATGCTGCTCTCCGGCGATGCCGAGGAGAACAACCAACAACTGCGCACTCTGTCCGAGGGTTACGAGACTTTCCTGCCCTTCCCTTGGGCACAACGCCGGCTGATTGAGCCGTTACGGGCCCGGCGCATGCTGCGCCACAGCGCCTGGCTGGCGCAACGCTGGGACGACCCGGCGTTCCCGCTGGCGTTTCCGTGGTTCGACTCGCCGCGCTACTGGCAGGATCACATCAATGATCTTGAGCAGGAACTGGCCACCATGCAGCGCTTGCTCGAACATTGATGTCCGTCTAAGGCAGCACCACCGGCACCGGCGCGTCCAGCACGAATTCGCCGCGGCTCATCCGCGTGCGCCAGGCCAGGATTTCCACGCCGGATCGCGCCGCCTCACGCAGCAGTTGCCCGTACACCGGGTCCACGTCGTCGGCGGGCCCGGCGGAACGGGCGCCGCCGTGCTGGACACAAAAGAACAGCACCGCCCGGCGCCCTTCCCGGGCCGCGCTCATCAGCGTGCGCAGATGCTTCTGTCCTCGCTCGGTGACCGAGTCGGGGAACCGAATCTCACCGCTGTCCGGCTCGCCCGGCGCCGGGCCCAACGTCACGTTCTTCACCTCGATAAACGTGTGCGGCGCCGCGCGTTCGCCCAGCGCCAGGTCAAAGCGGCTTTCCGCGAAGGTCACCTCGCGCTCCACCCCGTCCGCCGGTGACAGGCCGTCGATGCGGCCGGCGCTCAACGCCTCGGCCACCAGGGCGTTGGTGCGGCCGGTATTCACCCCGGCCCAGTGGCCGTGCGCCACCCGCACCGCTTCCAGGGTATGACGGTACTTGCGCTTGGGGTTGCCACTGTCGGAGATCAGCGCCGCTTGCTCCTGGTTGGGCAACACGCAGTTTTTCATCGAGCCGGTATTCGGGCAGTGCACCGTGGTCTCGCTACCGTCGGACAGACGTACATCGGCGAGGAAACGCTTATAGCGGCGCAACAGCCTTACCTCGCGCAGAGGGGGATCAAAGTTCACAGTGCCTCCAGATAGGCACGCAGCCGCGCAAGGGCGTCATGCAGGCGGCTTTCCTCACAGGTGTAGGCGAGCCGCAGATAACGCTCGGGGTGATGGTGGGCGCCGAAATCCAAGCCCGGCGTCAGCGCCACCCCGGTGCGTTCCAGCAAGTCCCGGCAAAACGCGAAGCTGTCGTCGGTGTAAGCACTCACGTCCAGATAAAGATAAAAGGCGCCCTCGGCGCCACCCACCACCGGCAACCCCATGCCCGGCAGAGCCTCTGTTAGCAGCGTGCGGCGGCGGTCGAGAAGCTGGCGCCGCTGCTCGGCGATCGCCAGACTTTCCTCGCCGAAGGCGGCCATGGCAGCGTGCTGAGCCACCGTGGCCGGGGCCAGAAACCAGTTCTGCGCCAGCCGCTCAATGGCCGGCACCCAGGCCTGCGGCGCCACCAGCCAGCCCAGCCGCCAACCGGTCATGCCGAAGTACTTGCTGAAGCTGTTGATTACCACGGCGTCGTCGCCGTGGCGCAGGACCGTGTCCGCTGGCGCGCCGTAACAGAGCCCCTGATAAATTTCATCCACCACCAGGGTGCCTCCGCGCGCCGTGCAATCCCGGGCCAGGCTCGCCAGCTCGGCGCCGTCGGTACGGTTGCCGGTGGGGTTGTCCGGGCTGGCCACCATCGCCACCCGGGTGCGCTCGGTCCAGGCGTCCTCCAGGGCTTCGGCGGTCAGCCGGAAGCCGTCTTCCGGTTTCAACGGCAGGGGGCGGGGAACACCGCCGAACAGGGTGACGAACTGGCGATTGCAGGGGTAGCCCGGATCACACAGCAGCACCTCGTCGCCAGCGTTCAACAGCGCCCCCATGACCAACTGCAGGGCCCCGGAAGCGCCCGGGGTGACCACCACCTGCGCCGGGCTCACCGGGGCGCCGAGCCGCTGGCGGTAGTCCTCGGCGATCGCTTCGCGCAGCGCGGGCAAGCCGGCCGCGGGCGTGTAACGCGTCTGGCCCCGGTCCAGGGCGCGCCGCGCCGCGTCCATGATTGGGGCGGCGCAGGGAAAATCCGGCTCGCCCACTTCCAGGTGCAGAATGTCATGGCCGGCGGCTTCCAGAGCCTGGGCCCGCTCCAGCAATGCCATGACATGAAACGGCGGTGCCTGTTCGGCAAGATGAGACAAGATGGGACGCTTCAAGAAAAACCCCTTTCCTGTGGCCTGGGTGTCGTTATAATCCCGTGGTTTCGCCACGCAATGCGTGCGCGGGCAAGGGAACGCCCCCGCTCCGCAAGCCGCTCCAACAGCGAATCTCACCGGAAAACCGGGACTGTGCTGAATAGTGACAAGGCTTGCAATAAAGCGGTAAGGTCGAAGGTTACACTATTATCTGTCCTGGATTGGGCGGCCCTGTGCAAGGGCGGCTGTCGCCTGCAGGGTTCCGGGCTCTTAGGTAGCGAGTCGTGACTATGTTAAGGGAGTTGATCAAAATGGCCACCGGCAGCAAGAGCAAGAAGAAAACGGCCAGCAAGGCGGGCAGCGCGGCTTCCAAAAAAGCCACCACGAAAACCGTGACGGCTAAAAAAGCGGCCGCCAAGAAAGCGGCTGTAAAGAAGGCCCCGGCTCAAAAAGCCGCCGCCAAGACCACCCCGAAACGCGCCGCGCCCAAATCAACCGGTAAAGCCGCCACGGCCGCCCCCGCCAAGAAAGCCACCGCCGGGAAAGCGGCCGTAAAGAAAACGGCGGCGAAGAAGGCCACGGCGAAAAAAGCCACAACCGCCCCGACCGCCCAAAAGACAACCGCCAAAAAGCCGGCAGCCAAACCGGCGGCAAAAAAAGCCGCCGTGAAAAAGGCCACCGTGAAAAAGGCTGCGGCAAAGAAACCCACGGCAAAAAAAGCGACCGTGAAAAAAGCAGCGGCGAGCAAACCCGCCGCCGCCCGGAAAACACCCGCCAAACAGAGCGCGGCCAAACAGGCGCCGGCGAAGACCGCCGCCCGCAAAGCCGCCAAGCCCGTCGCCAAAAAGGCGGCGGTGAAGAAAAGCACCGCTCGGAAGGCCTCGGCCGCGCCGGCCGCGAACCCCAATCGTCCGGCCTCCGCCCAACCGAGCAGCAAGCGTTCCCCGGGAACCGCCAGGAGGGCCACCGGCAGCATGGACAGACCGCCGTCCCGTTCTCCATCTTCCAATCAGGTGACATCCAAGGTGAAGAAATCCGCATCCTCCGCCACCAAGGCGGAAACGCTCATTCATGGTTTTACGCCTTACACGCCCAAGCAAGGCGAGGAGTACATGAACGAAGCACAACGCGCCCATTTCCGTCAGATTCTGCTGGCCTGGCGCCAGGAACTGATGGAAGAAGCCGACCGCACCATGCACCACCTCCAGGACGAAGTGGCCAACCTGCCCGACCCGGCCGACCGAGCCACCCAGGAAGAAGAATTCGCTCTGGAGCTGCGTACCCGCGACCGCGAGCGCAAGCTTCTCAAGAAGATCGAAAAAGCGCTCGACCAGATCGACAAGGACGATTACGGCTTCTGTGATGCCTGCGGCATCGAAATTGGCATCCGCCGTCTGGAAGCCCGCCCCACCGCCGAGCTCTGCATCGACTGCAAGGAACTGGCGGAAATCAAGGAAAAACAGCTGGCCGGGTGAACCGGCCGTATCGGGGGCGCTTCGCCCCCACGCCTTCAGGGCCGCTGCATTTTGGCTCACTGGTAACCGCGCTGGCCGGCTGGCTGGACGCCCGTTACCACGGCGGCCAGTGGCTGCTGCGCATCGACGATCTGGACCCGCCCCGCCAGCAACCGGGCGCGGTGGACGCCATTCTGCGGCAACTGGAGGCCTTCCAATTGCACTGGGACGGCGACACCGTCTACCAGAGCCGGCGTTCCGACCGTTATCAGCGCGCCGTCGACACCCTGGTCGCCGCAGGCAAGGCGTTTCATTGCACCCTGTCACGCAAACAACTGAAAGCCCTGGATCATATCCACCCCGGACCCGCCGTGGCTCAGCCGCCGGGCCCGGATCGCGCGGTGCGCCTGGCCGTGCCCGACGCGCCGCTGTGGCTTGACGACCGACTGCAAGGCCGGGTGCGCGCCGATCTGGCCCAGGAAGGCGGCGCCTTCGTGATACGTCGCCGGGACGGCTTGTTCGGCTATCAGTTGGCGTGCGCGCTGGACGACGCGGAAATGGGCATCTCCGACGTAGTGCGCGGCAGCGACCTGCTGGCCTCCACCTTGCGCCAGCAATGGGTGCTGGAGTGCCTGGGCAAGGCCGCGCCGTGCTACGCTCATCTGCCCGTGGTGATGGACCCGGCCGGGGGCAAGATGAGCAAGTCCGCCGGCGCCGCCGCGCTCGACAGTGACCGACCCGGCGACTTCCTGTTCCTGGCGCTCGGCTATGTGGGTCTGACACCGCCGCCGGCCCTGCGCGGCGCCGGCGTAGCCGAGCAACTGGCCTGGGCCCGGGCGAGCTGGACGCCGGCCCATCAGCCCGGCGGACGCAGGCTGCCACCGCCCTCGATTTAGGAAGCGATCATGTACACCGACCGGCTGCTGATCATTTTTATTCTCGGCACCTATCTGTTGTCACCGTCCCTGATCGACTGGTGGAGCGAAGGCGGTCGCGCCTGGTACCGCCCCTATCTGGTCTGGCTGGGGCTGATCGCATTGAGCTACTGGATCGCCAGGAGTCGGGATGTCGATGGCGTATAGTGTCAGCGATCTGATCCTGATCGCCGGCGCCTACCTGCTGTTTCTGTTTCTGGTGGCGTGGATCACGGAAAAGGGCTGGATTCCCGCGCGCCTGGTACGCCACCCGGCGGTTTACGTGTTTTCTTTGGGCGTCTACGCCAGCGCCTGGGCGATCTACGGTTCCGTGGGCTATGCCCACGACTACGGCTACAACTTTCTCGCTTACTTCCTCGGCATCTCCGGCGTATTCCTGCTCGCACCAATACTGCTGGCGCCGATACTGCGGCTCACCACCACCTACCAGCTCAGCTCCCTGGCCGACGTGTTTGCGTTCCGGTATCGCAGCCGCCTGGCCGGCGCGCTGACCACCGTGATGATGGTGGTCGGCATGCTGCCGCTGCTGTCGATGCAGATTAAAGCGGTGGCGGAGTCGATCCAGATTCTCACCGGCGAGCCGGACCCGGCCTGGGTGGCGCTCTGGTTCTGTCTGTTGATCACGCTGTTCGCGATTCTGTTCGGCGCCCGCCATGCCACCGCCCGAGAACGCCATGAAGGCCTGGTGGTGGCCATCGCCACCGAGTCCCTGATCAAGGTGGCGGCGTTCGCGGCGGTGGCGCTGATCGGCCTGTTCGGCGTGTTCGACGGCCCCAGCGGCCTGAGCGTCTGGCTGGATCAGCACCCGGAAATGCTGTCGCGCCTGTACGCGCCGCTGCAGGACAACACCTGGCACAGCCTGATCATGGCGTTCTTCGTGTCCGCCGTGGTGATGCCGCACATGTTCCACATGGCCTTCACCGAAAACCTCAACCCGCGCGCCCTGGTGTCGGCGAGCTGGGGGCTGCCGTTGCTGTTCCTGGTGATGGCGCTTTGCGTGCCGATCATCCTGTGGGCGGCGCTGGCCAGCAATGCCACCACTTCGCCGGACTACTTCACCCTGGGCGTGGGGCTGGCCAACGGCGGTGGCGGCGCGGTGCTGGGCTATCTGGCCGGTCTGGCCGGCGCCAGCGGCATGCTGATCGTCGCCATCTTGTCGCTGTCGGGCATGTGCCTGAACCATTTGATACTGCCCGCCAGCCCGCTCAACTCCGCCCAGGATCTGTACCGCAACCTGCTCTGGACCCGGCGCGTGCTGATCGCCGCGATTCTCGCCCTGGCCTATGTGTTCTACCGCCTGGCCGGGCCCAATCATTCGGCGGTGGAACTGGGCGTGCTGTCCTTCGTGGCCGCGCTGCAGTTCGTGCCCGGTCTGATCGGCACCCTGTTCTGGCCTTCCGGCAACCGCAACGGTCTGTTCGCCGGCCTGTGCGCTGGCTTCGCGGTATGGCTGGCGGCGCTCTTGCTGCCCATGGTGTACCCGGACTGGCACGCCCAACAGCTGGTGGGGATGTTCGGCTTGCGTGGCGCCGAGGGCGCAGACCACTGGAACCAGGTCGCGATCGTGTCGATGGTGCTTAACGGCGTGGTCTACGCCATCGTTTCCATTGTCACGCCAATGTCCCGGTCGGAACGTACCGCCGCCGAGGCCTGCGCGGTGGACAGCCTGCGGCGCCCCTACCGCTGGGATCTCAGCGCGCAGACCGTGGACGAGTTCGTCACCGCGCTGAGCGGCCCGCTGGGGCCCGGCACCGCCGCCCGGGAAGTGGACATGGCCCTGGGCGACCTGCAATTACACGCCAACGAAACCCGACCCTATGCGTTGCGGCGTCTGCGCGACCAGCTGGAGACCAACCTGTCCGGGCTGCTGGGGCCGTCCGTGGCCCATCAATTGATGGACGACAACCTGCCCTACAAGCCTCAGGACGGCGAATCCAGCGAAGACATCCAGTTCATCGAATCGCGCCTGGAGCAGTACCGTGATCGCCTGTCCGGCCTGGCCGCGGAACTGGACAGCCTGCGCCGCTTCCACCGCCAGACGCTGCTGGAGCTGCCCATGGGTGTGATTTCCCTGGGCGGCGACGGCGAGATCATCGGCTGGAACCGGGCGGTGGAGCACCTCACCGGCATCGACGCCGAGCACACCATCGGGTCGAGGCTGGCGCATCTGCCCGCGCCCTGGGGCGACCTGCTATCGGAATTCGGGCGCGGCGAAACCATGCACGAGCCGCAGCGGCACCTGGAAGTGGACGGCCAGTCCCGCTGGCTCAGCCTGCACAAATCGCTGATTCAAAGCCCCGGCCCCAGTGAGCAGGCCGGCGGTCTGGTGCTGGTACTTGAGGACATCACCGAACTGCGGCAAATGGAGTCCCACCTGGCCCACAACGAGCGCCTGGCGTCCATCGGCCGACTGGCCGCGGGCGTGGCCCATGAGATCGGTAATCCGGTGACCGCCATCGCCTGTCTGGCGCAAAATCTGGACGGCGAATGCGACCAGGAGGAACAAAACCTGAGCGCCAGCCAGATCATGGAACAGACCCGCCGTATCACCCGTATTGTCGAATCGCTGGTCACGTTCAGCCATTCCGGTGGCGTACGCGACACCATCCAGGGCCCGGTGAACGTGGCCGCCGCCGCCGCGGAGGCGATTGCTTTGCTGCTGCTCGATCCGGACCATCGGGCGCAGCGGTTTGAGAATCTCTGCACGCCGGATCTGGAAGTGGTCGGCGACCCACAACGCCTGCTGCAGGTGTTCGTCAACCTGCTCGGCAACGCGGCGGACGCCAGCGATCCGGACGAGGCAATCCGCGTGGCCAGTGAAGACCACGGCGACAAGGTACGAATTCAGGTGGAAGACCACGGCCACGGCGTGCCTGAGGAACTGCGCGCCGCCCTGTTCGAGCCTTTTGTCACCAGCAAGCCGCCCGGCAGAGGCACGGGGCTGGGCCTGGCGCTGGTTTACAGTATTATCGAGGACCACCAGGGCGCGGTATGGGTGGAAAGCCCCATCGACGGCGACCGTGGCACCCGCTTTATTATCGAGTTGCCGCGCTTCACCGCCGGCGCCTTGAGCACGCATTAAAAAAGGAACGGCACCATGAGCCACATCCTGATCGTTGAAGACGAGCCGGTGATTCGCGGCGCCCTGCGCAAACTACTGGAACGGCACGATCACTCCGTGGCTGAGGCGGAATCCGTGGAACAGGCCCGCGACAACGGCCTCACCCAGTGCGACCTGATCATCAGCGACCTGCGCCTGCCCGGTGAGCCCGGCACCGCGCTGATCGAACTGGCGGCCCCGGTACCGGTGTTGATCATGACCAGCTACGCCAGCCTGCGCTCCGCGGTGGACGCCATGCGCGAAGGCGCCGTGGACTATATCCCCAAGCCGTTCGACCACGATGAAATGTTGATGTCGGTGCAGCGGGTGCTGAAGGAGGGGCGCATCAACCGGGGCAATCAGGCCCTGCGCCAGGACATGGAGCGCACCTACCCGGTGCGCTCCATGATTGGCGACTGCGAGCCAATGCGCGACCTCAAGCACCGCATCAGTCGGGTCGGCCCCACCGACACTCCGGTTCTGATTCTCGGCGAAGCCGGTACCGGCAAGGAACTCACCGCCCGCGCCCTGCACGAACACAGCGAGCGTGCCGCCGCGCCGCTGGTGACGGTGCATTGCGCTGCGCTGCCCAAGACCCTGCAACTGGAAGAACTGTTCGGCAGTGACAATCAACCCGGGCGCATAGAGAACGCCGACGGTGGCACCTTCTTTCTCGACGAAGTGGGCGAGCTCTCCAATGAGGCGCAAAGCCGCCTGCTGACGCTGCTGGAACAGGGGGAAATTCATCGCCAGGGGTCGCTGTCGCCACGCCGGGTGGACGTGCGGGTGATCGCCAGCAGCCAGATGGACCTGCCCGCCCGAGTCACCGACGGCCGTTTCCGCGAAGACCTCTACTACCGACTCAACGTGATGGAATTGGAATTGCCGCCACTGCGCGAGCGCGAGGACGACATTGAGCAACTGGCCGCCACCCTGCTGACTCGCAGTTGCGAAAAACTCAGTCGTGGCACGCTGTACTTCACCGACGCCGCCCTCGCCGCCATGCGCGCCTATAGCTGGCCGGGCAACGTGCGGGAGCTGGAAAACGTGATCGAGCGGGCGGTGATTCTCACCGAAGAGGAAGGCATCGGCCCCGCGCAACTGGGCCTCAACCCGAACCGGACCCCGCAGCGTGTCAGTCGGGCCAGCCTGGATCCGTCCGAGGACCTGTCCCTGGAGGACTACTTCACCCGTTTCGTGCTGGAAAACCAGGACAGCATGACCGAGACCGAGCTGGCCCAGAAACTGGGGATCAGCCGGAAAAGCCTGTGGGAACGCCGGCAACGACTGGGTATTCCGCGGCGCAAGAGCACCCGCCGGTGAATTTCCGTGCTTGCCTTTGCGATTTCAATCAGTGCGGAACGGGGCCGGGAGGGGTGTTACCCCAGAAGTGTTACCTTACTACACAGGCCGGTAACAGGTGTGCTACCGCGCCGGAGCTTATAACTGTTCACATTTCTTCATTTTTTTATAAGTGGTTGATTTCAAAGGGTTTAACAACTTGTTGCAATGGAAAAACCATCCATGCACTATGAATCCCACGCCACATAAGGAAAACAACAACGGCGTTAAGGCTCATAATAAGAACAAGAAAAGAAGAAGAAGAAACTTGGAGCCAAAACAAAATGCCGTAACAAAAATTGGTTATGGCGCAAGGCAGAAAAAAACACAAACAATAACAACAACAGAATCAGCGCATAGGGGATCACGACCAAGGTTGTGGTCCCTTTTTACTTTCCAGGCCCGCCATTCCACTTATTCGTGGCGCACCGCCCGCCCTTTCTCCAGATCGAATAACCGGCCCGTGGCAAAAAGTGCTACCATGCCGCCTTTCATTCCGTCAGGACGTTTTTTGCTCAATGGCACGTAACCTTTCACCGAGGCTTAAAAGCGCCCTTACCTGGCTTGTCATGCCCGTGGTCTGGGCCGATGCAATTCTTACCTGGGCCCTGGCCCGGCTCGCCGGCATCGTCACCTACCCGCTACGCCTGCTGGGCCGCCCTCTGAGAACATTGACCGCCGCCGCGGGCAAAGGTTCCGGCAGCGGCACCGCCCTGCCCGAGGCGCGGATCATCCCCCGGGACCAGCATCCGATTTCCCGCAAGCAGATATCCAGAGCGGCGCTCAATGTGCTGTATGGGTTGCACGAGCAGGGTTTTCAAGCCTTTCTGGTGGGCGGCTGTCTGCGCGACCTGCTGTGCGGCCGCGAGCCCAAGGATTTCGACGTGGTCACCGACGCCACGCCAGAGCAGGTTCAGCGCCTGTTCAAGCGCAGCCGCATCATTGGCCGCCGCTTCCAGATCGTGCATGTGCGTTTCGGCCGCGAGGTGATCGAAGTCTCCACCTTCCGCGCCTTTCAACGGGACGACCAGGCGCTCGACCGCGACCAGCACTCCGCCCATGAAGAAACCGGGCTGGTTCTGCGCGACAACACCTGGGGCAGCATCGAGGAAGACGCCCTGCGCCGCGATTTCACCATCAACGCGCTTTACTACAACATCGCCGACTTCGCCCTCTACGACTTCGTCGGCAGCCGGCGCGCCATCGAGCGCGGCGAGATCAGCCTGATCGGCGACCCCGAACAGCGCTACCGGGAAGACCCGGTGCGCATGCTGCGCGCCGCCCGCTTCGCCGCCAAACTGGGATTCCGGCTCGACCACAAGGCAAGCCGCAAGATTCCCGAACTGGCCGAACTGCTGCTGCAGGTACCGCCGGCACGCCTGTTCGACGAGGTGCTGAAACTGTTTCTCAGCGGCCACGCCCGCGCCTCCATGCAGCAATTGCAAGACCTGGGTCTGTTCCATTTCCTGTTTCCGGAAACCGACAGAAGCCTGAAAGGCCCCCAGGGCAAGGTCTGGGAAAAGCTGATTCTCGCCGCCATGGACAACACCGACCGACGGCTGGCGCAAGATAAGCCCGTGACACCGGCGTTCATCTTTGCCGTGCTGCTGTGGCCGGTGACCGTGGCGCGGCTGGAAAAACTGCGGGCCGATGGCATGCCGCCGGCGCCGGCGCTGCACAAGGCCGCCGGCTGGGCCCTGAACCAACAGGTGCAACACACCGCCATCCCGCGCCGCTTCTCCACCGTGATGCGCGAAATGTGGGATCTGCAGGACCGCCTGCCTCGCCGGGGCGGCCGCCGCGCCGAGGCGCTGGTACAGCATCCGCGCTTTCGGGCCGCCTATGACTTCCTGCTGCTGCGCGAGCAGTCCGGTGAGTTACCCGCCGGTCTTGGCGACTGGTGGACGCGCTATCAGGACGCCGACGAGCACCAGCGGGAAGCCATGGTGCAGGCCCTCGGCCCCAATCAGGGCGCCAGCGGCGGCGGTAAACGCCGCCGGCGTCGGCGCAAGCCGGCCAACGGCCAGGGCTAACAGCGCATGGTGGTGATCGGGCTGGGTGGCAATCTGGCGGATCCCCGCCGGCGGCTGTGCCAGGCCCTGGCGGCGCTGGCCGCTCTGCCGGACACCCGGCTGGTAAGCCATTCCGATCTCTATGCCAGCGCCCCGGTGGGCCCTCAGGACCAGCCTGACTTCATCAACGCGGTGGCGGCCCTGGAAACCAGCCTGACCCCGCTCGCCTTACTGGACGCCCTGCAGGGGCTGGAAAACGCCGCCGGCCGCGAGCGACACCGGCACTGGGGCGAGCGCACCCTGGATCTGGACATCCTGTTATGGGGCGACCAGGCCATCGACCTGCCCCGCCTCAGCGTCCCGCATCCGGAGCTCACCCGGCGCGCCTTCGTGATCGGCCCGCTGCTCGACCTGCTGCCCGATTGCCGCTTGCCGGACGGCACCCCGGTGGCCGACTATTGGCCCGCGGTCGCCGCCCAGCCACTGCAGCGCCTGCACAGCCTGGAGGAGAACCACTTTGCTGACCGAACGCATTAACCGACTGCGCGACAACGGCGATTTGCCCCGGTTCATCGCCGTGGAAGGCCCCATCGGCGCCGGCAAAACCACCCTGGCGCAGCGCCTGGCGGACACCTTCGGCTTCGACACCCTGTTCGAGCGCGCCGACGACAACCCGTTTCTGACCCGCTTCTATCAAGACCCGGCCCGCTTCGCCCTGCAGACCGAGCTGTTTTTCCTGTTCCAGCGCGCCGACCAACTGCGCCAGCTCCGCCAGCAGGACCTGTTCTCCGGCCCGCGGGTGGCGGACTTCCTGGTCGACAAGAACCGCCTGTTCGCCGAGGTCAATCTGGACGAGGACGAATTCGCCCTCTATGACAACGTCTACCAGCACATGCTGATCGACGCGCCGGTGCCGGACCTGGTGATCTACCTGCAGGCGCCCACCCCGGTTCTGCGCCAGCGGGTTCTGAAACGCGGCAACGCCTTCGAGCAGCGCATCGACCCGAACTACCTGGACCGCCTCAACGACGCCTATACCCGCTTTTTCCACTTCTACGACCGGGCCCCGCTGCTGATCGTCAACGCCGCGGAAATTGATCTGGTCAACGGGGACGCGGACTACCAGCAACTGGTGGCCGAGTTGCTGGACATCCGCACCGGGCGCCACTATTTTAACCCCCGACCGCTGGTCTAAACGCAGTTTCCCGGGGGAAGACACCCATGCCCGTTACCATCCGCACTCTCAACAAACGCAAGCAGGACGGCGAGAAGTTCTCCATGCTGACCGCCTACGACGCCACCTTCGCGCGTCAGATCAGCGAGGCGGGCGTGGACGCCATCCTGATCGGCGACTCCCTGGGCAACGTGATCCAGGGCCGCGACAGCACCGTGCCGGTGACACTGGAAGACATGGTCTACCACACCCAGTGCGTGGCCCGCGGCAATCAGGGCAGCCTGGTGTTGGCCGATGTGCCCTTTCTGGGCGCCGCCACCCTGGACCGCATCCTCGATGCCAGCGGCGCGCTCATGCAGGCCGGCGCCAACATGGTCAAACTGGAAGGCGGCGCCTGGCTGGCGGACGCGGTGACCGTGCTCAAACGCAACGGGGTCCCGGCCTGCGTGCACCTGGGCCTGACCCCGCAGGCGGTCAACGCCTTCGGCGGCTACCGGGTGCAGGGCAAGGACGAGCAAGGCGCCCGCGAACTGCTGGAAGCCGCCGTCGCCCTGGAACAAGCCGGCGCTGCCATGCTGCTCCTGGAATGCGTGCCGCGCGCCCTGAGCGCCGAAATCACCGCCGCCGTGAGCATCCCGGTGACCGGTATCGGCGCCGCCCCGGAATGCGACGGCCAGGTGCTGGTAATGCACGACATGCTCGGGCTCAATGCCCGCCCGGCTCGCTTCGTGAAGGATTTCATGGCGGAAGCCGGCGACCTCGCCACGGCGTTCCGCGCCTACGACCAGGCCGTCAAGGACGGCCTGTTCCCCGCCGAACAGCACTGCTTCTGACCGTCATGGAATTGCTGCATACCGTCGCCGAAGTGCGCGAACGCGTGCGCCAGTGGCGCCAGGCCGGAAAACGGGTCGGTTTCGTGCCCACCATGGGCAACCTGCACGACGGCCACCTGAGCCTGGTGCGCGAGGCCCAGCGCCACGGCGACGAGGTGGTGGTGTCGATTTTCGTCAACCCCACCCAGTTCGGCCCCAACGAAGATTTCGACGCCTACCCGCGCACCCTGGACGCGGACTGCGCGCAGCTGCGCGACACCGGGGTGGCCCTGGCGTTCGCCCCGCCGGTGGAGGAAGTCTATCCATTGGGGGCGAACCAGACGTGGGTGGACGTGGACGCCCTGGGCGATTATCTGTGCGGCGCCGACCGGCCCGGGCATTTTCGGGGCGTGACCACCGTAGTAAGCAAATTATTTAATATTGTTCAGCCTGATCTGGCGGTGTTCGGCGAGAAGGATTTCCAGCAACTGGCGGTGATCCGCCGCATGGTGGCGGAATTGCTGATGCCGGTGCGCGTGATTGGCGCCGCCACCGACCGCGAACCGGACGGCCTGGCCCGCAGCTCCCGGAACGGCTTTCTGAGCGCCGAAGAGCGCACCCGGGCGCCACTTCTCCAGGCGCACCTTCGGGAGGCGCGGCGCGCCATCGAGGCCGGCGAGCGGGACTACCGGGCCCTGGAACAGCGTCTGGCGGCGTCGCTCGCCGGGCACGGCTTTGACGTCGATTATGTCACCGTCGCCAACGCCGACAGCCTGGCCCCCGCCGGCCCCGGGGACCGCTCGCTGGTGGTCGCGGCGGCGGCGCGCCTGGGGCGCCCCAGATTGATCGACAATGTGACCGTGAAATTGGCTGAGACTGCCCTATAATGCCGCTCTCAGCGTCGGCTCAAGGCACGGGGAGTCGCCACCGGTTTATTGTATGTGACCGGTGATTCATGCATACTGCCGCCCCCCTGTCAGCGGCCGTTATTCAGTGCCCGCGCAAGGGTTGTTTAGAGAGGTACCAACATGCAGTGCACCATGCTGAAAGCCAAGTTGCACCAGGCCCGCGTGACCCACGCGGAACTTGAGTACGAAGGCTCCTGCGCCATCGACGGCCGTCTTATGGACATGGCCGGCATCCTTGAATACGAGCAAATCCAGATTTACAACCTGGATAACGGCGAGCGCTTCGAAACCTACGCGATCCGCGGCGAAGAGGGTTCGAAGATGATTTCCGTGAACGGCGCCGCCGCCCACAAGGCGAAGCCCGGACACCGCGTGATCATCTGCGCCTACGCCAACTACTCCAGCGCCGAGCTGATCAATTATAAGCCCCGTCTGATTTACATGGACGAAGGCAACGAGGTGAAAGGGACCAGCAACGCTATCCCGGTTCAGGTGGCCTGAGCCGCCTGTACTCCCTCGCCCTGAACGCCGGCCTCGCGCCGGCGTTTTTGTATCCAGTCCCCCGATGCTACCCGCTCCCCGGGCGCGCTTCTCTTCGCCTTTGGTAGTAGACGTCCCTTTCCCGCCTCCGCTAGCGGTACACTGTGCCCAATGGCATTTGATAAGCCGGTCTTTAGACAATAGTTTAATTCCAGGCGTGTCGCCGTTGGCACGATAATACGGCGCCGCATTACCCCCGCGACTCAGGACGGGGCGGCCAGACAATAAACATCAGCGGGCAGTACGAAGGAGGCTGACATGTCCGAGCAAAAGACCTACCCGGTTCCGGAAGCGTTTAAACGCCAGACACTGATGGATCGGCAAACCTACGATCGCTGGTATCAGCAATCCATCGACGATCCCGATGCCTTCTGGGCCGAGCGCGCGGACCAACTGCTCGACTGGCGGACCCGCTGGGACACGGTCAGCGACTGGGACTTTAAGGAAGGCCGCGCGGCCTGGTTCCAGGGCGGCAAGCTCAACGCCTGCTATAACTGCGTCGACCGCCACCTGCCCGAGCGCGCCCAGCAGACCGCGATCATCTGGGAGGGCGACGAGCCGGACCAGGACAAGCACATCACCTACCAGGAGCTGTTCGAGCAGGTGTCGCGCTTTGCCAACGCCCTGAAAGACCGCGGCGTCAAGAAAGGGGACCGGGTGGTGATCTACATGCCGATGATCCCCGAAGCGGCCTACGCCATGCTCGCCTGCGCCCGCATTGGCGCGATCCACTCAGTGGTGTTCGGCGGCTTCTCGCCGGAAGCGCTTAAGGACCGCATCCAGAACGCTGGCGCCTGTGCCGTGATCACCGCCGACGAAGGCGTGCGCGGCGGCAAGGTGGTGGCGCTGAAGGCCAACGCCGACAAGGCCCTGAGCGGCTGCGATTCGGTCCACACCTGCCTGGTGGTGGAACGCACCGGCGGCGACATCGAATGGGACGACCAGCGCGATATCTGGTACCACGACGCGCTCGCCAAAGCGGACGCGGACTGCGAACCGGAATGGGTCGACAGCGAGGATCCGCTGTTCACCCTGTACACCTCTGGCTCCACCGGCAAGCCCAAGGGCGTGGTCCACACCACCGCCGGCTACCTGCTGCAGAGCGCCCTCACCCACAAATACGTGTTCGACTATCAGGACGGCGACATCTATTGGTGCACCGCCGACGTCGGCTGGATCACCGGCCACAGCTACATCGTCTATGGGCCGCTGGCCAACGGCGCCACCACGCTGATGTTCGAGGGCGTACCCACCTACCCGGACGCCTCCCGCCATTGGCAGGTGGTGGACAAGCACCAGGTCAACATCTACTACACCGCCCCCACCGCCATCCGTGCCTTGATGGGCCAGGGCGACGAACCGGTGACCCAAACCGACCGCTCCAGCCTGAAACTGCTGGGCACCGTGGGCGAGCCGATCAACCCGGAAGCCTGGCAGTGGTACCACAAGGTAGTGGGCGAGGAACGCTGCCCGATCGTCGATACCTGGTGGCAGACCGAGACCGGCGCCATCATGATCGCGCCGCTGCCCGGCGCGGTGGACCTGAAACCCGGCTCCGCCACGCTGCCCATGTTCGGCGTGCGGCCCGGCCTGATGGACCCGGACGGCAAGGAACTGGAAGGCGCCACCTCGGGGAATCTGGTGATCAAGGCCAGCTGGCCGAGCCAGATCCGCACCGTGTACGGCGACCATCAGCGCATGATCGACACCTACTTCAGCGCCTACCCCGGTTATTACTTCACCGGCGACGGCGCCCGCCGCGACGAGGACGGCTACTGGTGGATCACCGGCCGGGTGGACGACGTGCTTAACGTCTCCGGGCACCGCCTGGGCACCGCCGAGATCGAGTCCGCGCTGGTGCTGCACAAGAGCATCTCCGAAGCCGCCGTGGTGGGTTACCAGCACGAGGTCAAGGGCCAGGGCATCTACGCCTATGTGTCGCTGATGCGCGGCGCCGAGGGCAGCGATGAGCTGATCAAGGAGTTGCGTGATTTGGTGACGCAGGAGATCGGCCCGATTGCCAAGCCGGATCTGATTCACTTCGCCCCCGGCCTGCCCAAGACCCGCTCCGGCAAGATCATGCGGCGCATTTTGCGCAAGATCGCCGCCGACGAGCTGGACAGCCTGGGCGACACCTCCACCCTGGCGGACCCGGGCGTGGTGGACGAGCTGATCAAGACCCGCAAGAACAACGGCGACAGCTGAATCTCAGTTCGATTGTCGGGTTAGGCCAAAGGCCGTAACCCGACACCCCAGATCAGCCGGCGGTCGGCGTGGCTGGCCGCTGCTGGTGGCGTAGCAGAAACACCAGGGGAATCGCCGCCATGTTGATCCACATCAGCAACCGGAAATCGTTCATGTAGCTGATTTCCGCGGCCTGACTCAGCAGCGTCTGATACACCGCCGCCGGCACACTTCCCACCATGTCCTTCATCGGTAGACCCTGGCTGAGCCAGGGCGCCAACTGCAGATGCTCGCCGAGCTGCTGCTGATTGATCCACATATTGCGCGACAACATTGCCGTCATGATCGAGATACCCACGCTGGAACCCAGGTTGCGCGACAGCGAGAACAAAGACGCGCCCTCGGTGCGCAGCGACGGGTTGAGCGTGGCGTAGGTCAGCGTGCTGGCCGGCACGAACACCAGCCCCAGGCCGAGCCCCTGTAACACGCCAGTCCAGATCAGCGCGTTGCGGCTGACCTCCAACGTGAAACCGGCCATTTGGTGCAACGAGAAGGTGATGAACAACAGCCCGGTGATCACCAGTACCCGAGGGTCCAGGCGGGTACGCATCAATCGCCCCACCAGCATCATCGAGAACATTGACCCGAGACCGCGCGGCGCCAGCACCAGCCCGGTAGTCGCCGCCGGGTAGTCCTTCCATTGCTGCAAAAACGGCGGCAACAACGCCATGGTCGCCAGCAGAATGATGCCGACCACGAATATAAACACCAGCCCGGTAACAAAGTTGCGGTCCCTGAACAGCGCCGGATCGATAAAGGGGTCCTTACGGGTCAGCGAATGGACCACGAACAGATACAAGCCGAGCAGCGCCAGCACACCCTCAAACTGAATCTCAAAGCTATCGAACCACTGCAGGTGCTCGCCGCGATCGAGCATTAACTGGAACGCACCAATCGCCAACCCGAGGTACGCGAACCCCATCACGTCAAACCGCACCCTGCGGGTTTCGGTCTCACTGACGCTCAACCAGATGCCGGCGAACGCCAGTAACCCGAACGGCAAATTGATGTAGAACACCCAACGCCAGCTGTACCATTCGGTGAGCCAGCCGCCCAAGGTCGGCCCGAGAATCGGCCCGACCATCACGCCCATGCCCCAGATCGCCATCGCCTGACCGTGTTTTTCCACTGGGTAGGCGTCGAGCAATACCGCCTGGGAAAGCGGCACCAGCGCGGCACCGAAAACCCCCTGCAAGATGCGGAACATCACCATCTGATCCAGCGAAGCGGACAAGCCGCAGAGGCCGGATGTCACGGTGAATCCGGCCACGGACCACAGAAACAGACGACGGCGCCCCAGGCGGCTGGCCATGAACCCGACCGTCGGCGTCATGATGGCGGCGGCGACAATATAAGAGGTGAGCACCCAGGTGATCTGGTCGGTACTCGCCGACAAACTGCCCTGCATGTGTGGCAAGGCGACATTGGCGATGGTGGTGTCGAGCACCTGCATCACCGTCGCCAGCATAATGCTGACGGTGACCAGGCGCTGGTCGTTAAGGCGTGCCATGCTCGTCGCTGACCGTAACGGGCCGGTCTTCGAGTAAGGACACCTCGGTATCAATGGTGATTTCCGCGCTCATGCCAGAGCGCAGCGGCGGCTTGCCGTCGACATCCAGCAACTGCAGGCGCACCGGCACTCGCTGCACCACCTTGACCCAGTTGCCGCTGGCGTTCTGCGGCGGAATCAGCGCGTATTCGGAGCCGGTGGCGGGGCTGAGACTCTGCACCCGGGCCCGCCACGTGACGTCGGGATAACTGTCCACGGCGACTTCGACGGTCTGCCCTTCGCGCACATGGGTGAGCTGCGTCTCCTTGAGGTTCGCTTCCACCCAGGCGGACCGGTCACGGGCCAGAGTCAACACCGGTACGCCGGCGTTGACGCGCTCACCGACCATCGGCGTGGCGCCGCCGAGAACCCCATCGGCGGGGGCGACGATGCGGGTGTGGGCCAGATCGTATTCGGCCTGCTCCAGCTTGGCGGTGGCCGCCTGATAATCCGGGTGCGCTTCCACCGCCACGTCCGGCCCACCGCCCAACTTGGCGCGCAGGCTGGCGAGTTGCTGGTCGATGACCTCCGCCTCGGCCCGGGCCTTGTCCCGCTTCTGCCGCGCCGCTTCCAGCTGGGATTGCGACACCGCCACCTTGTCGAGGCCCTGGAAGCGCTGCAGTTCGCGCTGGTAGTAACTCAAGTCCCGGCGCGCCTGGGCGCGCTGTGCCTGCAGCCGGGCATAATCCGCCCGTTGCGACAGAATGCGGTTACCAACCGCGCGCTGATCGGCCTGCGCCTCCGCCAGGGCAATGCGGTACGGCTGGGGGTCGACCTCGGCGAGCACCTGGCCACGCCGCACCGGCTGATTGCGTTCCACATTGACCGCCACCAGCGGGCCGCTGACATCGGCGGTCAGCGAGATCATGTCGATCTTGATGTAGGCGTTCTCGGTGCTCACGTAACGGTGGCCGCCGAATATCAGCCATAGCACCACCGCCAGGGCGATCACCAGGCCCAGGCCCATTCCCAGCCGCCGGTTGCGTTGCGTCGTGGTCACTGTCCGCCCCCCTGGTCCGGTCGATCACAAAGGTTGGCCCGCATCGCCTCCAACACCTCTCTGAACGTATCAATTTGCTCGCCGGTCAGGCCGCCAAACGCCCTTTCGCGGGTCAATGCGGCCAGCTCACGCAGCCGCACCAACGCCGGTGTCGCGGCTTCAGTGAGATAAAGCCGTCGACGCCGGCGATCGGAAGGGTCCGCCCGGCGCTCCACCAGGCCTTCCTGTTCCAAGCGTTCCAGCTGACGGGTGAGCGAAATCGGCGCCACATCCAGAATCTCGGCCAGAGCCGCCTGGTGCACGCCTTCGTGACGGGCGAGATGCCAGAGCACCTGCCAGCGCGCGCGGGTGAGGCCCTGTTCGCGGGCGCGCCGATCGAAATCACGGCGGATCATGCGCGCCACGTCGTGAACACTGAGCCCCACGGTGGTGTCCCTGGTCATTCGATTCCTCCCATTATCATAAGCAAGCTTACGATAATGGGCCCACTACAGCAATTCGGTTGATATACATTCCGTGCCAGCAACAAAAAACCCGCCGAAGCGGGTTCTCCAGGGCCGCGTGGGCGGCAGCCATCGACCAAGCTACCGCCCCACCATCCGCCGCCAGAGCGCCTCCATCGGCCCCTGGCGAAACCGCTTCAGCCAGAGCACGCTGAACAGCACCTGCGCAATGAACAAAGCCGCCGCGCCGACCATTAGCCAGATCAATGAATATTGCGCGAACCACCCGGCCCCCACACCATAGAACAGCGCCACGCACACCAACGACTGGCCGAGGTAGTGGGTCAGCGCCATCCGACCCGCTGGCGCCAACATGGTCCGAACCCCGCGGGCCAGCGCACCGCCGTGATTCCACCACAGCATCAGAACCGATGCATAAGCCACGGCCATCAGCGGCGCCGCGAACGCTTCCACCGTTACCTGAACCAGGCGCGGCGATGCGTCCCCCATCCACTGTTGCTCCCCCCAGGCGAACAATATCGCCACCGGTGACACCGTGAACGCAAGAACAATCAGCGTTCGCCGGGGACCTGCGTCGGGCACCGCCAAACGCAGCCGTGCGGCGCTGGCGCCGATCAGAAACATGGCCAGCACACGAAGCGGGCGAATTTGGTCCAGGCGGTCGAACACCACGGCCCGGGCGAGCTCTCTGTTGGCCGCCACCACCTCGCCGTAGCCGCCGTTCGCATAGCGGGGCACCGCCTGATCCAGCGCCGTCATCAGTTCGCCGTTCCAACGCCCGGCGCTACCCTGCTCCAGCCAGTACCAGCGCACCGCCGCCACCGCTGCCAGTAAGGCCACCGCCAGCGGCACCATCAGCCGTGCCGGCGCGCGCAGGAAAGGCGTCAGGAGTACGCCCATGATGGCGTAGAGATAGAGGATGTCCCACGGCCAGAGCAACAGCGCATGGGCGATGCCGAACAACAGCAGGCCGGCCATCCGCCGCAGGTGGTAGCCGCCGCTTTTTTTGGCGGCCAGCATCACGAAGCTGTAGCCGAACAGCAGCGAGAACAGGCTGTAGAATTTGTCGTGGGCGAACATTTCCAACAGCACCTTGATGCTGTCGTCCCACTCGCTCCCGGCGAGGCTGGCACGCCCCTCGGCGCCGAGATAACCCCAGCCCGAGAACATCTGGATGTTCACCACCAGAATGCCCAGGAGCGCGAACCCGCGCAGGGCGTCCAGAGCGTCCAACCGTCCTTCGTTGGCCATCGTGGCGTCCTCCCTCTATTGCCACAATCACGGTAATTCACGGGCGCCGGCGACGCCAGCCGGGTGAAAGCGTCACGGAACAGGCGCGGTGTAGTACGGTCACAGGGGGCAACCTCTCTTTTCCACGGAGCTGCATTATGGTGTCTCCCACCGCGGTCACGGCATTGTCGGCGATATTAGCGGCCTGGCTGCTGCTCTCCCCGGCGCGGGCGGACGACCTCGCTCCATCGGGCATCCCATTGGGCGACCGGTTCGAACGTATCGATGACGACCTGGACGGGCAGCTCGGTGTGTACGTAAAGCGTCTGAGCGACGGCGCGGAAGCGCGGCACCGTGTCGACCGTCCCTGGTACCTGGCCTCGACGGTAAAGGTGCCTCTGGCCGTGGTGGCGCTGCGCCAGGTGGAAACAGGCACCCTGGCACTGGACCAGCGGCTAACACTTACCGCGGCGGATTATGTCGATGGCGGCGGCGCGCTTCTCTACGCCGAGCCCGGCACCGTGTTCAGCTTGCGAAACCTGCTTGAAAGAATGATCCGTGACAGCGATAACACCGCCACCGATATGGTCATTCGTCTGGTCGGCGAAGAGAACGCCAACGCCCGGATGCGGGCGCTGATCCCCGACAGGCCGCTCAATCCGGTGACCACGCTGTTACAGGTCCGACAGGACGCGTACGGCACCATCCACGACGATGTGGCGAACCTTACCAATTGGGACTTCATTGAGATTCGCGCCGCCGGTGAAGAACCCCGTCGCTATCAGGTACTGATGGACAAGCTCGCGATCAGTGCGGACCAGGCGCAACAGCCCAGCGTCCGCGACGCCTTTGAGCGCTACTACGAGGAAGGCCTGAACTCAGGGCGCCTGGATACCTTAGGCGCCTGGCTGCATCAGCTCGCCGAGGGCAACCTGCTGAACCGTGAGCATACCGCCCTGCTACTCGGTTTCATGAGCGATCTGAACACCGGGAAAAACCGGATTCAGGCCGGGCTTCCGAAGGGCACACCTTTCGCGCACAAAACCGGCACTCAGATTGCCCGCGCCTGTGATGCCGGCCTTATTTACCCCACTGACCCGGAACGAACGGTGGTGGTCGTTACCTGCGCGGAGGGTTTCAATGATCTGGATGACGCGGAAGCCGCGTTTCGCCGCGTCGGCGAATCCCTTGCCGGGGTCTCGATCGGGCCGGACAAATAGGGCGCAGCAACAACAGAAAGGCCGGCAATGCCGGCCTGAATGGTCTGAATGATCTGGAGTACGCTCAATTGAGCCTGATCAGATCGGCTCGATAAGCGTGCGGGACCTGGTCATAGGTGAGCACCGAAAGGTCATTGATGTGCTCGTCCGGCTCAGCCTCCGGCATCGACGGCGCGACCGGTTGGGCCACCGGCGGCGCCACCGGCATGGGAGTGAGCCCCACCTCAACCCGGTCGTCCAGGCTCCACATTGCCCCTGTCGCGGGGTCAATAATCAGGATGCCGAGCAAACCGCCGAGAAGGACATTGCCAATGTACCAGCCGTCCATGCCTGCTTTCAGCGGCATGGAGAGGCTCTCGTGGTTTTCCTTCTCGAACGTCACCACGTAGCTGGCGCGAGAGAAGAAGCCGTTATCGGCCGGCAGCACCACGGTGTCCGGCGTCATACCGGAGGCCATGACCAGGTCCTTCTTGGCATTGACGACGGTATATGAGACCCCTCCCGGCGAGGCATTGAATGTCACCGGATAATCACTATCGGAAATGATTGACGCACACCCACCCAAAGCCAGCGAGCCCGCCAGGGCCGCCGGTCCTATTATTTTCTTCATATTATCTCCCCTAAAACAGAAAACCCGCCAAAAGGCGGGTCTTCAGTCTAGAAAAGTTTATCCGTAAATGGAACGACGGATCAGCTTTCCTTGGCTTCCTTCATGGACAGCTTGATGCGGCCACGCTGGTCCACGTCGAGGACTTTGACCTTGATGATGTCACCCTCGTTGACGTAATCGGACACCTTCTCCACCCGCTCTTCGGCGATCTGGGAGATGTGCAGAAGGCCTTCGGTGCCGGGCATGATCTGCACGAAAGCACCGAAGTCCACCACGCGCATTACCTTGCCTTCGTAGATCTTGTCGATCTCCGCTTCGGCGGTGAGTTCTTCCACGCGGCGCTTGGCTTCCAGAGCCGCCTCACGGGTTTCGCCGTAGATCTTCACGCTGCCGTCGTCTTCCAGGTCGATGGTACACCCGGTTTCGTCGGTCAGGCCGCGGATGGTGGCGCCGCCCTTGCCGATCACATCGCGGATTTTCTCCGGGTTGATCTTCAGGGTCAGCAGCGTCGGTGCGTTATCGGACACCTGAGCGCGGGATTCGGAAATCGCCTTGGCCATCTCGCCGAGAATGTGCAGCCGGCCTTCCTGGGCCTGCTCCAGCGCCTTCTCCATGATCTCCTCGGTGATGCCCTCGATCTTGATGTCCATCTGCAGAGCGGTCACGCCACGGGCGGTACCGGCCACCTTGAAGTCCATATCGCCGAGGTGATCCTCGTCACCCAGGATATCGGACAGCACCGCGAAGCGGCCGTCTTCTTCCTTGACCAGACCCATGGCGATACCGGCCACCGGGGCGGTCAGCGGAACGCCGGCGTCCATCAGCGCCATGGAGGTGCCGCACACCGACGCCATGGAGGAGGAGCCGTTGGATTCGGTGATTTCGGACACCACGCGGATCGAGTACGGGAACTGTTTCTCGTCGGGCACCACCGCTTCCACGCCACGGCGAGCGAGACGGCCATGGCCGATTTCGCGGCGCTTGGGGCTGCCGATCATGCCGGTTTCACCGACGCAGTACGGGGGGAAGTTGTACTGCAGCATGAAATGATCCTGGCGGGAGCCTTCCAGGGCGTCGATGAACTGCGCATCGCGCATACCGCCGAGGGTGGCGGTGACGATCGCCTGGGTCTCACCGCGGGTGAACAGGGCGGAGCCGTGGGTTTTCTTGAGCATACCCACCTTGCACTCGATCGGGCGTACCGCGTTCAGGGCACGGCCATCGATACGCGGCTTGCCGGAAACCACCGCCTCGCGCACCACGTTCTTTTCCACCTTACCGAACAGGTCCTTCACTTCGCCGGCTTCCGGGGCGCCTTCCTCTTCGGTGGCGAACTCGGCCACACAGGCGTCGCGCAGCTCGCCGACTTTCTGTTGGCGGGCCATCTTGTCGGTGATCGTGTAGGCGTCCGCCAGAGCGGCTTCGTACTTACCTTTGATGGCGTTCTTCAGCTCGCTGTTTTCTTGCGCCGGCTGCCATTCCCAAGCGGGGGTGCCAACTTCGGAGGCGAACTCGTTGATCGCCTGGATCAACCCCTGCATTTCCTGGTGACCGAACAGCACCGCGCCCAGCATTTGATCTTCGCTGAGTTCCTGGGCTTCGGATTCCACCATCAGCACGGCCGCTTCAGTACCGGCGACCACCAGGTTGAGAGCGGATTCTTCCAGCTCGGAATAGGTCGGGTTGAGCAGGTAGAGGCCGTCCTTGAAGCCCACCCGGGCGGCGCCGATCGGGCCGCTGAACGGAATGCCTGAAATCGACAGGGCGGCGGAGGTGCCGATCATGGCGGCGATATCCGGGTCCTGGTTCTTATCCGAGGACATTACCGTCGCCACCACCTGAACTTCGTTCATGAAGCCCTTGGGGAACAGCGGACGAATCGGCCGGTCGATCAGACGGCAGGTCAGGGTCTCTTTCTCGCTGGGGCGGCCTTCGCGCTTGAAGAAGCCGCCTGGAATGCGGCCGGTGGCATAGGTCTTTTCCTGGTAGTTCACGGTCAGCGGAAAAAACGGCTTGTTAGGGTCGGCTTCTTTTTTGCCCACCACGGTGACCAGCACCTGGGTGTCACCGATGGTGACCATAACGGCGGCGGTCGCCTGGCGGGCTATTTGCCCGGTTTCCAGAATAACGGTGTCACCGCCGTATTGAATCTCTTTACGCACTATATTGAACATATCGCTTCTCGTCTCTCGTCTCGTCTCGTCTTTCGTCTCTTCGCTTTATCATCGCGTGCCGGGGCATCATAACCCTGCGCCCAAAACAACAGAAGCCCGGCACCGGGCCGAGCTTCCGTTTCAATCACCGGTCACACCGGGGCCTGCTTAGCGGCGCAGACCCAGACGTTCGATCAATTTCAGATAGCGGTCGCGATTTTTGCCGGCCAGGTAATCCAGCAGCTTACGACGCTGGTTAACCATGCGGATCAGGCCGCGACGGCTGTGGTGATCCTTGTGATGATCCTTGAAGTGACCCTGAAGCTGGTTGATGTTCTCGGACAGCAGGGCAACCTGCACTTCCGGGGAACCGGTATCACCTTCCTTCTGGGCAAAATCCTTCAGGATTTGTGCTTTTTGCTCGGTGGTTAAAGCCATTGTTTCGCTCCAATATGCGGTTAAGTCACGGTCGGCCGTGCATATTTACAGCCGCCGCCCTCATTGAAGGCTGACCCTCGGTCAGCCCGATACCAGACGACGCGGCGCGATGCGCCCGTCTTCCAGCACTTCACCGACGCCCATAAAGGCGCCGGTGGAAGCTTCGTAAACACTGACCCAGCCGTCCACGGGACGATCACTGGTCATTACCGGCTGGCCCTGGCGCAGGTAATGCGCCGCGCTCTCGGCCAGCTGGACGCGCGGCCAGTCTGCCACGCTGGTCGACAAAGGCAAGAGCAATTCGTCCAGGGCCTCGAAACCGCCCTCCGCCTTGATCTCGCCGAGCTGCTCCAGGGTCAGCATGCGCTCCGCCGGGTACGGGCCGGCGGACAGCCGGCGCAGGGCCGACACATGGCCGCCGCAACCCAGCGCCTCGCCGAGGTCCTCGACCAGCGAGCGCACGTAGGTACCCTTGGAGCAGGCCACCTCGAAATCGACCTGGTCGCCCTCTTTCAGGCGCACATCCTTGATTTCGTGGATGGTCACCGGGCGCGGCTGGCGCTCCACGGTGATGCCTTCCCGGGCCAGCTTGTAGAGCGGCGTGCCCTGATGCTTGATCGCCGAATACATGCTCGGGATCTGCTCGATGTCGCCGAGAAACCGCTCCAGCGCTTCGGCCACCTGGCGCTCGGTCACCTCCACCGGGCGCGTTTCGCGCACTTCGCCGTCCGCGTCGCCGGTTTCCGTGGCCACGCCCAATTGGGCGGTGACCCGGTAGCGCTTGTCCGCGTCCAGCAGAAACTGGCTGAACTTGGTGGCTTCGCCGAAACAGATCGGCAGCATGCCGGTGGCCAGCGGATCCAGGCTGCCGGTGTGCCCGGCCTTGGCCGCGGCGAACATCTTCTTGGCCATTTGCAGGGCCCCGTTGCTGGTTACGCCCTGGGACTTGTCCAGCAACAGAATACCATTCAGATCACGACCTCCACGGCGCCGTTTTCCCACTGTTCTTCGCTCCGTGATCAATCGTTCTTGGTGTCGTCGTCGTCCTGATCGGGACGCAATTCCCGATCCTCGGCGCGCGCCTCGTCGATCAGCTGCGACAGCTCCGAGGCGCGTTCCGGTGTTTCGTCGTAATGAAAGCGCAGTTTCGGCGTGGTGCGAGTGTTGAGGGTCTGCGCCAGCGAACTGCGCAGGAAGCCGGCGGCGCCGGTGAGCACTTTCTCGGCCTCGTAACCGGCCTCCGCGCCCTCGCCCAGCAAGGTGAAATAGACGTCGGAGTAGGACAGATCCCGGGATACGGTCACGTCCTGCACCGTCACCAGGCCCACGCGCGGGTCCTTCAGTTGAAACTGAAGCAACCGCGACAGTTCACGCTGAATCTGGTCAGCGATGCGGTCGGTACGCTGAAAACCACTGGGGCGACGATGACGGCTCATAACGTGGGCGCGCTTAGAGGAAGCGCGCCACCTCCTTCACTTCAAACACTTCGATCTTGTCGCCGGCCTTGACGTCGTTGTAACTCTTCACGGCGATACCACATTCCACGCCATTGCGAACTTCCGGAACGTCGTCCTTAAAGCGGCGCAGGGACTCCAGCTCGCCCTCGAACACCACCACGTCATCGCGCAGTACGCGGATCGGGCGGTTCCGGTACAGGGTGCCTTCCACCACCATACAGCCGGCCACGGCACCGAACTTGGAGGAGCGGAACACGTCGCGGACTTCCGCCACGCCGAGGATTTCCTCGCGCTTCTCCGGTGCCAGCAAGCCGCTCATGGCCTGTTTGACGTCGTCGATCAGCTCATAGATGACGCTGTAGTAACGCAGGTCGATGCCTTCCTGCTCACAGACGCGCTTGGCCTTGGAATCGGCACGCACGTTGAAGCCCAGCAGTACCGCCTCGCTGGTGATCGCCAGATTGACGTCGGACTCGTTGATCGCGCCAACCCCGGAGGACACCAGGCTCACCTTCACTTCGTCGGTGGACAGGTCGTGCAGCGCACCGACCAGCGCTTCCAGGGAACCGCGCACGTCGGTCTTGAGCACGATGTTGACCTGGCTGGCTTCCTTGCTGCCCATGTTCTCGAACAGGTTTTCCAGCTTGGAGGCCTGCTGACGCTTGAGCTTGAGGTCGCGGTCGCGGTCCTGGCGGAACTCCGCCACTTCGCGGGCCTTCTTCTCGTCGGGCACCACCTGAATCTGCTCGCCGGCTTCCGGCGCGCCATCCAGGCCCAGCACTTCCACCGGAATCGACGGGCCGGCCTTCTTAACCTGCTGCCCGGTCTCGTCGACCAGGGCGCGGACGCGGCCGTAGTGGGCACCGGCCAGCAGCATGTCGCCGACCTGCAACTCACCGGACTGCACCAGCACCGACGCCACGGTACCGCGGCCCTTCTCGATGCGGGATTCGATCACCACACCGCCGGCCGGGCCGGTGGCGGGGGCACGCAGTTCCAGCAGCTCGGACTGCAGCAGGACCGCGTCCAGCAGCTCGTCGATGCCCTGACCGGAGTGCGCGGACACGTTCACGAACTGGTACTCGCCGCCCCACTCTTCCGGGATCACGTCCTTGCCGGCCAGCTCGGTTTTAACCCGATCCAGGTCCGCGTTTTCCTTATCGATCTTGTTGACCGCGATGATCAACGGGATACCCGCCGCCTTGGCGTGGTTGATCGCTTCCTCGGTCTGCGGCATCACGCCGTCATCGGCGGCCACCACGATGATCGCGATATCCGTCGCCTGGGCCCCACGTGCCCGCATGGCGGTGAACGCCGCGTGGCCCGGGGTATCCAGGAAGGTGATCATGCCTTTCTCGTGCTGCACGTGGTACGCGCCGATATGCTGGGTGATGCCACCGGCTTCACCGGCCGCCACCTTGGCCTTGCGGATATAATCCAGCAGGGAAGTCTTACCGTGGTCGACGTGGCCCATGATGGTCACGACCGGCGCACGCGGCCCTTCGTCGATGCCGGTGTAATCCACCAGATCCGCCAGGTCGTCTTCCAGTGCCTCTTCTTCGCCTTTCACCAGCCTGGGCGTGTGACCCATTTCCTCGGTGAGCAGTACCGCCGTTTCCTGGTCGATGTACTGATTAACGGTGGCCATTTCACCCATCTTCATCATCGCTTTGATGAGTTCCTTGGCCTTGACGTTCATCCGCTGGGCCAGCTCAGCCACGGTGATGGTTTCGGGAATCTCTACGTCGTATACCATTTTCTCCGTGGGGCTCTTGAACCCGTGCTGTTTGTTCATGGAGCTGCGCATCTGGCCGTGGGCCACGCCGACGGCACCCTTCTTGCGACGGCGGCGACGGGACTGACGCTCCTCGGTGCGATAACCGGCTTCAACGGCATCACGGACGATGGAGGACCCTTTGTCGTCCTCCTCTTCTGTTTTCGCCGGCTCGGGCTCACCGCCGCGCTTCTCCAGCTCTTCGGCGATGCGCTGAGCTTCCTCGGCGGTGCGGCGGGCGGCCTCTTCCTCGGCTTTCTTGCGGGTTTCGGCCTCCTGCTTGCGGCGTGCCTCTTCGGCTTCACGCTGCTTGCGCTCTTCCTCTTCACGCTGGGCACGCTGCTCGGGGGTTTCTTCCTTCGCCACTTTCTTGGCCGATGCCTTGGGCACGGAGGTACGCTTGGTCTTTTCCTGGCTGGCTTTCTCTTCGCCGGCCTGGCGTTCCTGTTCGGCGCGCGCCTTGGCTTCCTGCTCGCGACGCAGACCTTCTTCCTCTTCCGCCTTACGCTTGGCTTCGTCTTCCTCGGCCTTACGCTTGGCTTCCTCGGCTTCGATGCGTGCCTGCTCTTCGGCGGCCAGGCGCTCTTCTTCCAGGCGCTCCTCTTCTTCCACCGCGGCCCGCTTCACGTAGGTGCGTTTTTTGCGCACTTCCACGTTCACCGTTTTCGCTTTGCCCGCCGCACCGGTGGTCTTGATGGTGCTGGTGGAGCGCCGCTTCAGGGTAATCTTCTTGGGCTCCGCATCCTGGGCACCATGGGACTTGCGCAGGTGCGCGAGCAGCTGCTGCTTTTGTTCGTCCGAGACGCCTTCACCGGCGTCCGTGTGTGGCAATCCGGCTTCCTTCATCTGCGTGAGCAGTGTGTCTACCGGGATGCCAACCACGTCGGCCAGTTTCTTTACGGTCGTTTCTGCCATGTCAGCAACACTCTCCTGTCCGCGTCTTGGTGGCGCCCTGCTTCAAATTCCGGCGTAGTGCTTATTCGCCGGCTTCCTCGCCTTCGAACCAGGGGGCACGGGCGGTCATAATCAATTGGGCCGCGCGCTCTTCCTCCAGCCCTTCAATGTCGAGCAGGTCGTCCACCGCTTGTTCGGCAAGGTCTTCCATGGTGACGATGCCTCGGGAGGCCAATTCCACCGCCAGATCACGGTCCATGCCTTCCATTGCCAGAAGGTCGTCGGCGGGTTCGGCCTGATCAAATTTCTCTTCGGACACCAGCGCCCGGGTCAGCAGCGCGTCCTTGGCCCGCTGGCGCAGCGCCTCGACGATGTCCTCGTCGAAGCCTTCGATGGCGAGCATTTCCTCGGTGGGTACGTAGGCCACTTCCTCGAGGGTGGAGAAGCCTTCATCCACCAGCACGCCGGCCACGTCCTCATCCACATCGAGGAACGCCATGAAGGTTTCCAGTGCTTTTTCCGCTTCTTCCTGCTGCTTGTTCTCGGCGTCGTCGGTGGTCATCACGTTCAGCTCCCAGCCGGTCAGCTCGGAGGCGAGACGGATATTCTGACCACTGCGGCCAATCGCCTGGGCCAGCGCGGATTCGTCTTCCACCGCGATGTCCATGGTGTGGCTTTCTTCGTCGACAACGATGGAGGCGACTTCCGCGGGCTGCATGGCGTTGATCACCAGCTGGGCCGGGTTGTCGTCCCACAGCACGATGTCGATGCGCTCGCCGGCCAGTTCGTTGGAGACCGCCTGGACCCGCGCGCCGCGCATACCCACGCAGGCGCCCACCGGATCGATGCGCTGATCGTTGGTCTTCACCGCGATCTTGGCGCGCGAGCCCGGGTCACGGGCAGCGCCTTTGATCTCGATCAGCTCTTCACCGATCTCCGGCACCTCGATTTTAAACAACTCGACGAGCATTTCCGGGCAGGCGCGGCTGGCGAACAGCTGCGGGCCGCGGTTCTCTTCGTTGACGCCCAGCAGGTAAGCGCGCAGACGGTCGTTCTGACGCACGCTCTCCCGGGTAATCATGTGCTCGCGGGTGATCAGCGCCTCGGCGTTGCCTCCCAGGTCGAGCACGATGGAATCCCGGCCGGCCTTCTTGACCACGCCGCTGATCAGCTCGCCGATGCGGTCGCGGTATTCCTCGACGATTTGACGCCGCTCCGCTTCGCGCACCTTCTGCACGATCACCTGTTTCGCCGTCTGCGCCGCGATGCGACCAAAGCTTTCCGACGCCACCTCTTCCTGATAGGTGTCGCCGATCTGCAGCTTCTCGTCGTGCTCGTGGGCTTCGTCCAGCGTCAACTGACGGCCGAATTCGTAGAGCTCTTCATCGGGCACCACGTGCCAGACGCGGAACGTGCGCGAATCGCCGCTAACGCGGTCGATCTCGACACGAATCTCCACATCTTCTTCCTTGAAGCGCTTTTTGGTCGCCGCCGCCAGGGCCGATTCAATGGCCTCGAAGATCACGTCGCGGCTGACGCCTTTCTCGTTGGAAACTGTTTCCGCTACCAGCAGGATTTCTTTGTTCATGGCCAGGCCTTTACAAAATTCTCCAGGGCACGCTCAATCAAAGCGAGGCTGTAATCGGGCGCGATCCACCTGACTGTAAGGAACGCGCAGGCTTTCGCCATCAAGCTCCATTACCAGCGTGTCGCCGTCCACGGCCACCAGGGTCGCCGTCATTTTACGCTTGCCCGCCACCGGGGCCAGCAGCGTGAGCTGCACGGATTCGCCCTGGTAACGTTCAAAGTGGGAAAGCTCGAAGAGAGGGCGATCCAGACCCGGGGAGGACACTTCCAGGTTGTAATCACCGGGAATCGGATCTTCCACGTCCAGTACGCCACTCACCTCGTGGCTCACCAGGGCACAATCATCGACGTTAATGCCGTCATCGTGGTCGATAAAAAGACGCAATACCGCACCGCGGCCCTGGAGATACTGTACACCCCAGAGCGTATAACCCAGGTCTTCCACCACGGGAGCCAGCAGCTCCTTGAGTTGTTCTGCGCGTTTCGACATTGCCTCTCTTTTCCGGTGCCACAAACAAAAAATGGGCATAACGCCCATTCCCACTTGCGACCCCGGTTGTGTATAGCAAAAAGCCCCTTCTAGAGGGGCTTTTTGTTCGTCAGAACCGGGAGTCGGCCCTGATAAGTGGTAGCGGGGGCAGGATTTGAACCTACGACCTTCGGGTTATGAGCCCGACGAGCTACCAGACTGCTCCACCCCGCACTTGAAATCGAGCGCAAATACTAAATATTCACGCCGGTTTTGTCAAACCCAATCCTGAAAAAAACGTTTATTTTTCCAGGATTTATACTCATCTTCCGGCAACCGCTTCCAACCCTGCCCCGCCCCGGGGACCAGGTTGAAAAACCGAGGGCCGGATAACCGCCCCGCGGATTTTTAGCGCCGGAAACTGCGCGGACTTCCTTGGAAGCCCAACAAGGCTCCAAAGGGAACCTGTCCTGATTTTGGTGCCGAAGGCCGGACTTGAACCGGCACGACCGTAAGGTCACTACCCCCTCAAGATAGCGTGTCTACCAATTCCACCACTTCGGCAAAGAACTGATTTACTGCTTCCCGGAATCGGACGTCGTCTCATCCGGGGCCGGGGATTCTAACCCAGCCGACGGCACATCTGAAGTCTCTTTTTCAGATTTACCGGAATCCATCGCCGGGGCCTGGGACGGAACGTCCGCGCCCTGGTTGGGACCAGCGGCCGGCACATCGCCGGAGGCCGGCGCATCAGCGTCGTCCAGCGCCGGCACGTCCTGATCATCCACGGATTCCAGCGCCGGCAGAAAACTGCCCGCGCCTTCCGCTTCCTGGCGCGCCATCCAGGCCAGGCCCAGGCTGGTGACAAAAAACACCACCGCCAGCACCGCCGTGAACCGGGTCAGAAAATTGGCGGACCCGGCGCTGCCGAATACGGTCTGCGAACCGCCGCCACCGAAAGAGGCGCCAGCGTCGGCCCCCTTGCCATGCTGGATCAGGATCAGGCCGATAAGACCGAGGGCCGCCAGCACGTGCACCACATGAAGCACAATATCCATAAGTTAAATCAACCTGCCGCCCGACAAATGGCGATAAATTCTTTTTCGTTCAGTGAGGCCCCGCCGATCAGTCCACCATCGATGTCCGGCTGGGCAAACAGAGGGGCGGCATTATCCGCCTTTACGCTGCCGCCGTAAAGGAGGCGTATGCCGGCGGCCACATCCGGGTCGCGGGCGGCCAGGGCGGCGCGCAGATCCGCATGCACCGCCTGGGCCTGCTCGGGTGAGGCGGTCAGCCCGGTGCCGATCGCCCAGACCGGCTCATAAGCAAGCACGGCACGGTTGAAAGCCCCGCAGCCGGCGGCTTCCACCACCGCCATCAACTGCCGGACCACCACATGCTCGGTCTCCCCGGCCTCGCGTTGACGCAGCGTTTCACCGACACACAAAATCGGTATCAACCCGGCTTTTTGCGCGCGTAGGAACTTGCTGGCCACCAGATCGTCGTCTTCTCCGAAGTGCTCGCGGCGCTCCGAGTGACCGACGATCACGTAGCGGCAGCCCAGGTCCACCAGCATTTCAGCCGACACTTCTCCGGTGAAGGCGCCATCCTCGTGGTCGCACAGTGTCTGCGCGCCCAGACCCACGGCGCTGCCTTTCAGTTCAGCACCCAGCGCCTGCAGGTAAGGAAACGGCGGGCACACCGCCACTTCCGCGCTGCCCAGGTCCGCCGTCGCCAGGGCGGCTCCCAGCTCGGCCACCAGGCCGAACCGGCCGTTCATCTTCCAGTTCGCCGCCACTAACGGTGTTCTTGTCATTCGAGCTTTGCTCCTGTCATGCAATCGCCGCTTCCACGGCCTCCGCCAGATGCCGGCAAAGCCGGTCCACCTGGTCGGCGTCTTTGCCTTCCACCATCACCCGCACCAGCGGCTCCGTACCGGAAGGGCGCAACAACAAGCGGCCGTTGCGACCCAACTCCTGCTCCACCTTCTCGATGGCCGCGCGCACGCCGGACTCTTCAAGGAACCCGTCCCGCCGGCTGCCACGCACATTGATCAGGGTCTGTGGCAACAACGGCGCGGCGCTGGCCGCCTCGCGCAAGGACAGCCCCTCGCGACGCAGCGCGTCCAGCACCTGCAGCGCCGCCACGGTACCGTCGCCAGTGGAAGTGCGGTCGAGACAGACCAGATGGCCGGAGGACTCACCGCCCAGCAGCCAGCCACGCTGATCAAGTTGCTCCATCACGTAGCGGTCGCCGACCTTGGCGCGGGCAAAGGGAATATTCATATCCTGGAGCGCCAATTCCAGGCCCAGGTTGGACATCAGAGTGCCGACCACGCCGCCATTAAGAAGATTCCGGCGCTGGCGGTCGCGCGCGATCAAATAGAGCAACTGATCGCCGTCCACCAGGGCGCCCTGGTCGTCCACCATGATCAGCCTGTCGGCGTCGCCGTCCAGCGCCAGACCCAGATCGGCGCCTTCCGCGACCACCCGGCGGCATAGGGCCTCGGGCTTGGTCGACCCGCAATCCAGATTGATATTGAAGCCGTTCGGCTGGTTGGCGATCGCCACCACCTCGGCACCCAGCTCCTCTAGCACATCCGGGGTAATGTGGTAGGCCGCGCCGTTGGCGGTATCCACCACTATCTTCAAACCGTGCAGGTTAAGCCCCGGCGTGGTGCTTTTACAGAACTCGATATAGCGACCACGGGCATCGTCGATGCGGCGCACCTTGCCGAGCCGGTCAGTGGCGACCACCGAGATCGGCTCGTCCAGCATGCGCTCAATCTCCGCCTCGATCTTGTCACTGAGTTTGCGGCCGTTGTCGCCGAAAAATTTGATGCCGTTGTCGGTGTAGGCGTTGTGCGACGCGGAGATCACAATGCCCGCCTGGGCGTGCAGAGTGCGGGTCAGATAGGCGATGGCCGGCGTCGGCATGGGCCCGAGTAGCCGCACGTCAACGCCAGCGGCGGAGATGCCCGCCTCCAGAGCCGACTCGAACATATAACCGGAAATGCGGGTGTCCTTACCAATCAGTATCTTACTGCCACCGTGGGCGGCCAACACCCGACCGGCGGCCCAACCCAGCTTGAGCACGAAATCCGGCGTGATCGGCGGTTCCCCGACGGTGCCGCGAATGCCATCGGTTCCAAAATATTTGCGACTCATCCGTAGTCTCCCTGAAACAGCACCGGCTTGCTTAGAGGCTGCTGTGCACGGCGTGGGCGAAGCGCACGCCGTCCACGGTTTCTTTTACGTCATGGGCACGCACAATACGCGCACCCCGCTCCACACACATCACGGCCGCCGTCAGACTGCCCGCCAGGCGCTGATCCACCGGACGGCCCAACACCTTGCCGAACAGGGACTTGCGCGACAGACCCACCAGCAGGGGCAGCTCCAGGCGCGCCAGCCGCGGCAGCTCCGCGAGCAAACGCAGATTATGCTGTACCGTCTTGGCAAAACCAAAGCCCGGGTCCACCAGTAGCTTGTCGCGGGCAATGCCGGCGTCCACGCAGGCATCGACACGCTGCTCCAGGAACGCGATCACATCGGCGGTGACATCTTCGTAGAAGGGGTCGTTCTGCATGGTGCCGGGCTCGCCCTGCATGTGCATCAGACAGACCGCCAAGCCGGTACCGGCGGCGGCCTCGAGGGCGCCAGGGCGGCGTAACGAGCGCACGTCGTTGATGATGCCGGCACCCGCGGCGGCGCAGGCGCGAATCACCGCCGGCGTGCTGGTATCCACCGAAACCAGCGCGTCCAATTCCTGGTGCAGCGCTTCCACCACCGGGATTACCCGATCCAGCTCCTGCTGCTCGGAGACCGGCGCGGCGCCCGGCCGGGTGGACTCGCCGCCCACGTCGATAATCGCGGCGCCGTCGCCGAGCATCTGCTCGGCCTGGCGCAACGCCGCATCCAGGGAGGTATAGCGACCACCATCGGAAAACGAATCGGGGGTCACATTCAGGACCCCCATAACGACGGGCGCGGACACATCCAGTGTCCGCGCCCCACAGCTCAGTGTGTTGGTGTTCATCAAACCATCATCAATGGGTGTTGGCGGGCCCGCCTATGGCGTCGTCCCCGGTTTCGCCATCGCCGGACTCGTCCGAAGAGGCGGAAGCGCCGGGGCCGGGGCCCTGGTCCCGCCAGTCCTTCGGTGGCCGGGGTTTGTGGCCGGACATGATGTCGCCGATCTGGTCCGCGTCGATGGTTTCGTATTGCATCAGCGCTTCCGCCATCACGTCGAGCTTATCGCGGTTGCTCTCCAGCAGGTCCCTGGCACGGGTGTAGCAACTGTCGATGATGGCGCGCACTTCCCGGTCGATCTCCTCGGAGGTCTGCTCGGACACGTGCTTACGCTGGGACATCTGCTTGCCGAGGAACACTTCGCCTTCGTCTTCCTCGTAGGCCAGGGGGCCCATCTTTTCACTCAGACCCCATTTAGTCACCATCGCCCGGGCCATCTTGGTGGCACGTTCGATGTCGTTGGAGGCGCCGGTGGTGACGCCGTCGAAACCGAGCGTCATTTCCTCGGCGATGCGTCCGCCGAACAGCGAGCAGATGGAGGATTCCAGCGCCCGCTTGGACACCGAGTACTTGTCTTCCTCGGGCAGGTACATGGTCACGCCCAGGGCGCGGCCACGGGGGATGATGCTGACCTTGTAGACCGGGTCGTGATCCGGCACCAGCCGGCCGACAATGGCGTGGCCGGACTCGTGGTAGGCGGTATTCAGCTTTTCTTTCTCGCTCATTACCATGGAGCGGCGTTCGGCGCCCATCAGGATCTTGTCCTTGGCTTTCTCGAAGTCCTCCATGGAGACCACGCGCTTGTTGGCGCGGGCCGCGAACAGCGCCGCCTCGTTGACCAGGTTGGCCAGGTCGGCGCCGGAGAAGCCCGGCGTACCGCGGGCGATCAGGGACGGGTTCACATCCTCGGACATAGGCACCGGGCGCATGTGTACCTTGAGCACCTGCTCACGGCCGCGAATATCCGGCAGCGGCACGGTCACCTGCCGGTCGAAACGGCCCGGGCGCAGCAGCGCCGGGTCCAGCACGTCGGGACGGTTGGTGGCGGCGATCACGATCACGCCGTCGTTGTCGTCGAAGCCGTCCATTTCCACCAGCAACTGGTTGAGGGTCTGCTCGCGCTCGTCGTGACCGCCGCCCACGCCAGCGCCACGGCTGCGGCCCACCGCGTCGATCTCGTCGATAAAGATAATGCAGGGGGCGTGCTTCTTGGCCTGATCGAACATGTCACGGACCCGCGATGCGCCCACGCCGACGAACATTTCCACGAAATCGGAACCGGAAATGCTGAAGAACGGCACCTTGGCTTCGCCGGCGATGGCCTTGGCGAGCAGGGTCTTACCGGTACCCGGCGAGCCGACCATCAGCACGCCACGGGGAATCTTGCCGCCAAGACGCTGGAATTTGGCGGGATCACGCAGGAATTCAACCAGTTCCTGCACTTCATCCTTGGCTTCTTCCACACCGGCCACATCGGCGAAGGTGGTCTTGATCTGGTCTTCGCCCATCAGGCGCGCCTTGGACTTTCCGAACGTCATCGGCCCGCCGCCGCCTTTACCGCCGCCCTGCATCTGGCGCATGAAGAAGATGAAGATCGCCAGGATCAGCAGAATCGGCAGCACCGACAGGAACAGCTGGGTCAGGAACCCCTGACGCTCGGGCTCTTTGCCGGTCACTTCCACTTCGTTCTGGATCAGCGTGGGGATCAGATTGGTGTCCATGGCCGGCGGCTTGACGGTCTCGAAACGGGTGCCGTCGTTCATCTGGCCGGAAATACGGGTGTCACCGATGGTGACCTGATCCACATTGCCGTTCTCCACGTTGTCGATAAACGCGGAGTAGTTCAGCATTTGCTGCGTGGGCTGGGTGTTGATGCTGGAAGCCACTACATAGAGGACCCCGGCGATCACCAGCCACAGCACAATATTCTTGGTCATGTCGTTCAAGGGAGACCTCGCCTTACTGGGCGCATTCGCGCGTACTGACAGACTTTCAACTCTACACTACTTCAGGTGCGACCCCAATTGGTACACCTCGGTAGAGCGCGGTCGGCTGGCCGCCGGTTTGCGACTGACCACCCGCTGGAAATGGCCTTGCAGGGCCTTGCGGTACTGATCGAACCCTTCGCCGTGGAACACCTTGACCAGGAAGGCGCCCCGGGGTTCCAGAACATTGAGCGCCATGTCCAGGGCCAGCTCGGCCAGATACATGGAACGCGGCAGATCCACCGCCTTGTTACCACTCATATTGGGGGCCATGTCGGACAATACAAGGTCGACTTTGCGCCCATTGAGATGGGCCACGATTTGCTCGTAGACCGCCTGCTCCCGGAAATCGCCCTGTACGAAGGTGACGTCGGGAATCGCATCCATGGCGAGAATATCGCTGGCCACGACAGTGCCCCGTGACCCGACCAGCCGGCCGGCCACCTGGGACCAGCCGCCCGGCGCCGCGCCCAGGTCGAGAACCGTCATGCCGGGGCGGAACAGCTTGTCCTTTTCATGGATTTCCAGCAGCTTGAAGCTGGCCCGGGAGCGGTAGCCCTCGGCCTGGGCGCGGGTCACCCAGTGGTCGTCGAAGTGCTCTTTGAGCCAACGCTGGCTGCTTTTCGATTTCGCCATGGCTACGCCTGCTGGATGCAAATAGAGTAAACAGGCCCTAGAATGGCGCTCCGTTTTTTGGAGAACCCCATGCCTTTGAGCCAACAGGACAAGAAACGCCTGCGCCGTATCGGCCACTATCTAAAGCCGGTGCTGATTTCCGGTGACAAGGGCCTCACGGAAAACTTCCTGGAAGAACTGGAAGGCCGTCTTGAGGACCACGAATTGATCAAAGTGAAGATCAATGCGTCCACCCGGGAGCAACGCGCCAGCATGGTGGAGAGCCTGTGCGAAAGCACCGGCGCCGACCTGGTACAGCGCATCGGCAATATCGCGCTGCTTTACCGGGCCGCCGCCAAGCCGGATCCGAAACTTTCGAACGTGCTGCGCGCCGACATCTGAAGGCGCCGGCGCCTTACAGGTGCTCGACCTTGTCGACCTCGTATTCCTTGGTACCACCAGGCGTATCAATCTGCACTGTGTCCCCTTCTTCCCGGCCGATCAGGCCGCGGGCGATGGGTGAGTTGACACTCAACTTGCCGCTTTTGATGTCCGCTTCGTCATCACCAACGATCTGGTAGACCTTCTCTTCATCCGAATCCACATCGACGATGGATACGGTGACGCCGAAAATCACCTTGCCGGTGTTCTGGATGCTGGTGATGTCGATGATCTGGGCGTTGGACAGCTTGCTCTCGATGTCCTGAATGCGACCTTCACAGAAACCCTGCTGCTCACGCGCCGCGTGGTACTCGGCGTTTTCCTTGAGATCACCGTGCTCACGGGCTTCGGCGATGGCGGCGGAAATGCGCGGACGGTCCACTTTTTTAAGCTGATCGAGTTCCTTGCGCAGGGCCTCGGCGCCCGCGGTGGTCATGGGAACACGTTGCATAGTATTAACCTCTTTATGTCTTCCTTGGGTCCGCCCCGGGGACGGCCCCGAGGCGACTTACGGCTAATGCATTTCGGCGTGCAGGTCCTGCAGCCGGCGAACTTCGGGTTCGCCACTGATGGCCATCGCCTGGCAGACCGCGTGGGCCGCCGTGATGGTGGTGGTGTAAAACACCTTGTGCTGCAAGGCGGAACGGCGAATCGCGAAAGAATCACGGATCGCCTGCTTGCCTTCTGTGGTGTTGACGATCAGATCCACCTCGTCGTTCTTGATCATGTCGACGATATGCGGGCGCCCTTCCAACACTTTATTGACCGGCTTCACGTCCAGGCCGGCCTCGGCGAGCATGCGCGCGGTGCCGCGTGTGGCCACCAGCCGGAAACCATGACTGATCAGTGAACGGGCCACGTCCACGGCGGCGTTCTTGTCCGCGTCGCGCACCGAGATAAAGGCGGTGCCGCCATCGGGCAGTCGTTCGCCGGCGCCCAGGGACGCCTTACCGAACGCTTCCGCGAAGGTGGCGCCAATGCCCATCACCTCGCCGGTGGACTTCATTTCCGGACCAAGAATGGGGTCCACCTTGGGGAACTTGGCGAACGGGAACACCGCTTCCTTGACGAAATAGTGCCGCGGCGTCACTTCCTCGGTGAAGCCCTGCTCCTTGAGCGAGGTGCCGGCCATGCAGCGCGCCGCCACCTTGGCCAGGGACGCGCCGATGCACTTGGATACATAAGGGACCGTGCGCGAAGCGCGCGGGTTCACTTCCAGCACATAGACCTCGTCGCCCTTGACCGCGAACTGCACGTTCATCAGGCCCACCACGCCCAGCTCCAGCGCCATGGCGGCGGATTGCTCGCGCATCACGTCCTGCACTTCCTTGCCCAGAGAGTACGGCGGCAGCGAGCAGGCGGAGTCCCCGGAGTGCACGCCGGCCTGTTCGATGTGCTGCATGATGCCGCCGATCACCACGTCGGTGCCGTCGCAGATCGCGTCCACGTCCACTTCGATGGCGTCGTCCAGGAAACGGTCCAGCAGCACCGGCGAATCGTTGGAGACGCTTACCGCGTTGTTCATGTAGCTGCGCAGTTCGGCCTCGTTATAGACGATCTCCATGGCCCGGCCGCCGAGCACGTAGGAGGGGCGCACCACCAGCGGGTAGCCGATCTCCTCGGCCAGCTTGATGCCTTCGTCCATGGAACGCGCGGTGCGGTTGGGCGGCTGTTTGAGGCCCAACTTGTTGACCATGTGCTGGAAGCGTTCGCGGTCTTCTGCTTCGTCGATGGCGTCCGGGCTGGTACCGATGATCGGCACGCCCGCGGCCTGCAGGTCGCGGGCCAGCTTCAGCGGCGTCTGGCCGCCGTACTGCACGATCACACCCTTGGGCTTTTCCATATCGACGATGGCGAGCACGTCTTCCAGGGTCACCGGCTCAAAGTACAACCGATCGGAGGTGTCGTAATCCGTGGATACGGTCTCCGGGTTGCAGTTGACCATGATGGTTTCGTAGCCATCGTCCTTCATGGCGAAGGCCGCGTGCACGCAGCAATAATCGAACTCGATACCCTGACCGATACGGTTGGGGCCACCGCCGATCACCATGATCTTGTCACGGTCGGAGGGGTTCGATTCGCACTCCTCGTCGTAGCTGGAGTACAGGTACGCGGTGCTGGTGGCGAACTCGGCGGCGCAGGTATCGACCCGTTTGAAGATCGGCTGGATGCCCAGCTCGCGACGCTTGGCGCGCACGTCCGCTTCTCTGACGCCGAGCAACTGGGCCAGGCGCGCGTCCGAGAACCCCTTGCGTTTCAGCGCGTACAAGCGCGCCTTGTCCAGTTCGCTGAAGCTGCCCGGCTCAAGCCGCTGCTCTTCGGCGATCAAATCGGCGATCTGCACCAGGAACCAGCGGTCGATCTGGGTGATGTGGAACACGTCGTCCACACTCAGACCGCTACGGAAGGCGTCGCCGACAATCCAGATACGCTCCGGGCCCGGCGTCGACAGTAGCTGAGCGATGCGCTCGGAGGCGTCCGGCGCGTTCAGATCGATCTTGGGGTCGAAGCCCACCGAATCGGTTTCCAGCCCGCGCATCGCCTTCTGCAGGGATTCCTGCAGGTTGCGGCCGATGGCCATCACCTCGCCCACGGATTTCATCTGGGTGGTGAGCACCGGGTCGGCGGCGGCGAACTTTTCAAAGTTGAAGCGCGGAATCTTGGTGACCACATAATCAATCGACGGCTCGAAGGAGGCCGGCGTGGCGCCACCGGTGATCTCGTTCTGCAGTTCGTCGAGGGTGTAGCCCACCGCCAGCTTGGCGGCCACCTTGGCGATCGGGAAGCCGGTGGCCTTGGAGGCCAGCGCCGACGAGCGCGACACCCGCGGGTTCATTTCAATCACCACCATGCGACCGGTATCCGGGCACATGCCGAACTGCACGTTGGAACCGCCGGTTTCCACGCCGATCTCGCGCAGCACCGCCAGGGACGCGTCGCGCATCACCTGGAATTCTTTGTCGGTGAGCGTCTGCGCCGGCGCCACGGTGATCGAATCGCCGGTGTGGACGCCCATCGGGTCGAAGTTCTCGATGGTACACACGATGATGCAGTTGTCGTTCTTATCGCGGACCACCTCCATCTCGTACTCTTTCCAACCCAGCAGCGACTCGTCGATCAGCAGCTCGTGGGTGGGCGAGAGGTCGAAGCCACGGGTACAGATTTCCTCGAACTCTTCCTTGTTGTAAGCCACCCCGCCGCCGGAGCCGCCCATCGTGAATGACGGCCGGATAATCGACGGGAAGCCCAGCTCCTGCTGAATTTCCCAGGCCTGGTCCATGGTTTTGGCGATCTTCGCCTTGGGGCACTCCAGGCCGATGTTCTTCATCGCCTTGTCGAAGCGGTCGCGGTTCTCGGCCTTGTCGATGGTGTCGGCGTTGGCGCCGATCATCTCGACGTTGAATTTGGCCAGTACGCCGTGACGCTCCAGATCCAGCGCGCAGTTCAGCGCGGTCTGGCCGCCCATGGTGGGCAGCAGTGCGTCCGGACGCTCGCGCTCAATGATCTTGGCCACCGTCTCCCAGGTGATGGGCTCGATGTAGGTGGCATCGGCCATGGCCGGATCAGTCATGATGGTGGCCGGGTTGGAGTTCACCAGAATCACCCGAAAGCCTTCCTCGCGCAGGGCCTTGCAGGCCTGGGCGCCGGAATAATCGAACTCGCAGGCCTGGCCGATCACGATAGGGCCGGCTCCGATGATGAGGATGCTTTTTAGGTCCGTCCGTTTAGGCATGTCTGAGTAACCGTCCAGATTCGAGCTGTGTTGCTGGGGTCCGACGCCGGATACCGGCGCGCGGACGCTTTAAGGCGGCGCAGCCGCCACGGGTCACGATCTTGCCGGCATCAGCCGCCGTTCGCGTGCGCTTCCATCAGTTCAATGAAGTGATCGAAGAGAGGCGCGCAATCGTGCGGCCCCGGGCTCGCTTCGGGGTGCCCCTGGAAACTGAAGGCCGGCACGTCGGTACGGTGGATGCCCTGAATGGATCCATCGAACAGCGACACATGGGTGATCTTCAAGGTACTGGGCAGTGTGCCCACCTCGACATCAAAACCATGGTTCTGGCTGGTGATCATCACCGTACCGTCCTCAAGATTCTTCACCGGATGGTTGGCGCCATGGTGGCCGTGTTTCATCTTCACCGTCCGCGCGCCACTGGCGAGACCGAGCAGCTGATGCCCGAGACAGATACCGAACATCGGCAGGCGGGTTTCGATAATCTCCTGGATCGCGGTGATCGCATAATCACAGGGCGCCGGGTCACCGGGGCCGTTGGCCAGGAATACACCGTCGGGCTTCATCGCCAGCACTTCGGAAGCCGGTGTCTGAGCCGGCACCACGGTCACCCTGCAGCACCGATCCACCAGCATCCGGAAGATATTGTGCTTGCAGCCGTAATCGTAGGCGACCACGTGATAGAGGCTGTCGCGCTTTTCGACATGGCCTTCCACACGATCCCAGGTGCCTTCGCGCCACTCATAGCTTTCCTTGACGCTGACCTCCTTGGCCAGATCCATGCCCTTGAGGCCCGGAAAGGCACGCGCCGCGGCCAGCGCACGCGCCTCATCGACATCGTCGCCCGCCAGAATACAGCCGTTCTGGGCGCCTTTATCGCGCAGAATCCGTGTCAACCGGCGGGTATCGACATCGGCGATCGCGACAATGCCGCGCGCCTTGAGATACTCCGGCAGGGATTCCGTGGCGCGCCAATTGCTCACGGTTAAGCTTAAATCACGGATCACCAGGCCGGCGGCCCAGACACGGTCCGACTCGTCATCTTCCGGGTTAACGCCGGTATTGCCGATGTGGGGGTAGGTCAGGGTCACGATCTGTTTGGCATAAGACGGATCGGTGAGAATCTCCTGATAGCCGGTCATGGCGGTGTTAAACACCACTTCACCCACGGTTTCACCCGTGGCGCCAATGGCGACGCCCCGAAAGAGACTGCCGTCTTCCAGAGCTAGTATGGCGGGTACCGTCAACGCAACCTCCTGGCGGATAGGGACTCATGGGAGATCGGTAGCGGGAGGCCTGAAGCCGGGTTCGCAAAAAAGCGAGATGGATTGCTCCACCTCGCTTTTTTGAAACGTTCTCGTTAGGCCACCTGCTCGCCCAATCTTGGGGCAAACAGTATTTTAGGCGTTTCACGCTCCGCTGTCACGCCGGATTGCGGCCTTTGCCCCGTGTTGGCATAGTGAAATCAGCCTGAATACGATAAACAACCGCTGAAAATGCGGTCATGGAAGATCAAAGCAACGCAAAGCAAGGAGGTGCTATGCGGTTAATTGCCCTGCATCGTGCGGCTCGCGCCAGCGCCGCGTCACACACCGACACCCCGCCACGCTCACCATCCCAGCTGCGGAGCAGCCGCCAGCCCCGCCGGGGCACACACCCCGCTGCCCGTTGGGCGCTCTATATATTCGCCGCGCTGCTGGTGTTGATAGGCGTGCTGATGAGCGCCGGCGGCGTCTGGTTGATCATTCTCGGCGGCTCCTGGTACTACCTTCTGGCCGGCGTGGCGCTGATCGTTTCCGGCGTTTTAATGGGTCTACAGCGACTCAGCGGGCTGATTTTATACTGGTTTACATTCGTGGCCACGGTGATCTGGGCGCTCTGGGAAGTGGGCCCGGAGCCCTGGGCGCTGATGCCCAGGGTACTGGCGCCCGCGGTCCTCGCGCTGATCAGTCTGGCATTCCTGCCGGTGCTGCATCGACACGCCACCCCACAACGCAAGGAGGCGACATGAGTCCGACACGGAAAGCGGTACTGACCATCGCACTGTTGGCAAGCGGCGCCGCCCTCGCCCAGCCGCAACAGGGCACGACCCCGGACAACGACGTCGAGCCCAAGCAAGAGACCCGCGACCCGCAAATGCAAGGTGCCCGCGAAGGCGAACCGTCGGCGCCGGCGCAGGACACGCCGCTGCCGGCCGCCGCCAATCCGGCGCCCACCGATTGGACCGCTTACGGCCGCGACAACGCCGCCACCCGCTATTCGCCTCTGGACCGGATAACCCGGGATAATGTCAGCAAGCTGCAGAAAGCCTGGACCTACCGCACCGGCGATCTGCCCAAGGACATGAAGAAGAACAAGTGGGCACCGGAGACCACCCCGCTAAAAGTCGGCGAAGCACTCTATCTGTGCACCGCCACCAATGAGCTGATCAGTCTGGACGCCGGCAGCGGCCGGGAGCGCTGGCGTTACGACCCCGAGGTCTCCGAGGACGCGATCCCTTACTCCGCCAGCTGCCGGGGCGTGGCCTACCACGAAGCGCCGGAACTGGACGAGGGCGCGGCGTGCAAACGCCGGGTCATCGAGGGCACGCTCGACGCCCGCCTGATCGCGGTGGACGCCGACACCGGCCGTCCGTGCGAGGATTTCGGAAACCACGGCGAAGTAGACCTGACCGACGGCATGGGTGAGGTGATCCCCGGGTACGTCGCGGTGACGTCACCGCCGACGATCGTGCGCGGCGTCGCCGTGGTCGGACACCAGATACTCGATGGTCAGAAAGAGGACTCCCCCTCGGGGGTGATCCGGGGCTATGACGTCATGACCGGGGAGCTCGCCTGGGCCTGGGATATGGGCCGGCCCGGAGAGACCGGACTGCCGCCGGAGGGCGAGACCTATACCCGCGGCACCCCCAATGCCTGGACCACCTTTTCCGCGGATGAAGCGCTGGGACTGGTATACGTTCCGATGGGCAATTCCGCCGTCGATTACTATTCGGCCAACCGCTCCGAGGCGGAAAACAAGTATTCCACCTCGCTGGTGGCGTTGGACGTGACCAGCGGCGAGGTGCGCTGGTCCTTTCAGACCATTCACAAAGACGTCTGGGACTACGACCTCGGCTCCCAGGGCACGCTGGTCGACTTCCCCACCGAAGATGGGCCGGTCCCGGCGGTAATCCTGCCGACCAAGGTGGGTGATATTTATGTGCTCGACCGGCGAACCGGGGAGCCGCTCACCGAGGTGGAGGAGCGCCCGGTACCGCAAAGTGATGTACCTGGCGAAAACCTCTCCGACACCCAGCCGTTCTCGGTGGGCATGCCGAGCCTGGCCAAGAAAGAACTTACCAACAAGGACACCTGGGGAATCACGCCGTTGGATCACCTGTGGTGTCGGATAAAGTTCCACCAGGCCAGCTATGAAGGCATTTATACGCCGCCGAGCATGGACAAACCCTGGATCGAGTACCCCGGCTACAACGGTGGCAATGATTGGGGCGGCGCTTCCGTGGACCCTGAACGCAACGTCCTGATCGCCAACTACAATAACGTGCCGATGTACGACCAGCTCATCAGTCGCGAGCAAGCGGCCGAGATGGGCCTGGTACCGCTGGGTCAGCCCGGGGGCAGCTCCTCGTCCGGTGGCCCGGTGCCGCAGGCCGGCGCGCCCTACGGCGTGAAGATCTTCCCGTGGCGGATATTCACCGGCGCGCTCTGCAATCTGCCGCCCTTCGGCGGCATCATGGCGATCGACCTGGAGACGCGCGAAGTATTGTGGGATCGGCCGCTCGGTACCGCCTGGAACAACGGCCCCTTCAATATACCGTCCCGGTTACCGCTGACGATCGGCACCCCCAACAACGGGGGCGCCGTGATCACCGCGGGCGGGCTGATCTTTATCGCCGCCACCACGGACGATCTGATCCGTGCCATCGATATCGAAACCGGCGAAACACTCTGGAAGGATCGCCTGCCGGCGGGCGGCCAGGCCACGCCCATGACCTACGAGGAGAACGGGCGCCAATACCTGGTGATGATGGCCGGCGGCCACCACTTCATGGAGACGGAGATCGGTGATTATCTGGTGGCGTACGCGCTACCGGCGCCGGACGAGGCGGCATCGGATCGCTCCACCTCCAAAAAAGACAGCAACTGAGAGTCAGCGTCCCGGTCGCGGCGTTCCGCCGCGGCCGGGGGCGACGCTTTCTACTGACCCCAACCGGCGCTGCTGCCGGTAAGACCGAGCACATCCTGCATGTCGAACAAGCCGTTCGGCTGCTTCCCCAACCAGACGGCGGCACGCACCGCGCCACGCGCGAACGACATTCGGCTGGACGCTTTATGGGTGATTTCCACTCGCTCGCCGTCGGCGGCGAACAGCACCGTGTGTTCGCCGACGATGTCGCCGGCGCGGATCGTTTCGAAACCGATGGTCTGGCGGTCGCGTTCGCCGGTCCGGCCTTCACGACCGTAGACCGCGCATTGACCCAGATCACGGCCCAGCGTCTGCGCGACCACCTCACCCATGCGCAGCGCGGTGCCCGAGGGCGCGTCGATCTTATGGCGGTGATGCGCCTCGATCACCTCGATGTCGACCTCGTCACCGAGCACCCGGGCGGCGGTTTCCAGTAGTTTGAAGCACAGATTCACGCCGATGGAGTAATTCGGCGCGAAGCAGATGGCGATATCCTCGGAGGCGGCGCGCAGGGCCGACTGCTGGTCGGCGCTCAGGCCGGTGGTGCCGATCACCAGCCGGGTCCCGGCGGCCCGACAAATTTCCACGTTGCGGGCGGTCGCCTCGGGCACCGTGAAATCAATGAACACATCCGCGTCGCCGGCCACTTTCTCCAGACTGTCCGCCAGGGCGACACCCAGCCGCGCCTGCCCCATTAACTCGCCGGCGTCGGCACCGATCAGGCTGGAGCCGGGAACGTCCACGGCGGCGGCGAGTTCGGTGTCGGGATTGGCCAGGGTGGCCTCCATCAGGATCCGGCCCATGCGCCCGGCGGCGCCGATAATGCCTATTTTCATCACGTTTGCCCGCTGTTCGATTGAATCACGGCGGGGCCTGCCGACCCGTGCCGCCCTGCCTCACAAGGTAGCGCCTTACAGGCCGTCGAAGAAGCGCTTCACGCCTTCGAACCAGCTGGTGCGCCGGGGGTTATGCCGTTCGCCCCCCTTGTCCATCGACTCCTGGAACTGGCGCAGCAGCTCTTTCTGCTCGCTGGACAGCTTAACCGGTGTCTCCACCACCACCTTGCACAGCAGGTCGCCGGGCGGGCCGCCGCGTACCGGCGTCACGCCCTTGCCGCGCAACCGGAACAGCTTGCCGGTCTGCGTTTCGGGCGGCACTTTCAGCTTCACCTGGCCCTTCAGGGTGGGCACCTCCAACTCGCCGCCGAGGCTGGCGTCGACAAAGCTGACCGGCACTTCCACATGCAGGTTCTCACCCTCGCGCGTGAAGATGCTGTGCGGACGAACCGCCACCTGCACATACAAATCGCCGGGCGGCGCGCCTTGCATCCCCGCCTCGCCCTTACCGGCCAGACGAATGCGGTCGCCGGTATCGACGCCGGCGGGAATCTTCACCGACAGGGTCTTGGTGGTCTGCACCCGGCCCTGGCCGCCGCAGTGGTCACAGGGGTTCTCGATCACCCGGCCTTCGCCGTGACAGGTGGGGCAGGCCTGCTGCACCGTGAAGAAGCCCTGCTGCATGCGCACCTGGCCCATGCCCGCGCAGGTCGGGCAGGTCACCGGCTGCTCGCCGGGCTTGGCGCCGGATCCGTCACAAACATTACAGGGGTCCCAGCTGGGCACACGAATCTTTTCCTCGCAGCCGTGCACCGCCTGTTCCAGGCTCAACTCCAGCGTATAGCGCAGATCCGCGCCACGGGCCGGACCACGACGGCCCCCGCCGCCGCCGAAGATATCGCCAAAGATGTCTCCGAAGATGTCCCCGAAGCCACCTCCGCCGAAGCCACCGGCTCCGGCGCCACCGCCGGCCTGGCCGTTGACGCCGGCGTGGCCGAACTGGTCGTAGGCGGCCCGCTTCTGCTCGTCGGAGAGCACCTCGTAGGCTTCTTTCGCCTCTTTAAACTTGGCCACCGCCTCCTGGTCATCGGGATTACGGTCCGGATGGTACTTCATCGCCAGGCGGCGATACGCCTTCTTCAAATCCTGCTGGCTGGCGTCCTTGGACGCGCCGAGCACTTCGTAATAATCACGCTTGGACATAATGGGTCCGCTTTATTCAACGTCGACTTTTTAAGCTAAGACGCCGGGCCCAAAGGCCCGGCGTTGCTGGCTCTACGTCAGACACAGGCCCGACAGTTATTTCTTCTTATCGTCGTCCACTTCTTCGAACTCAGCGTCGACCACATCGTCGCCGGACTTCTGCTGCTCGCCGGCGTCGGCCTCGCCGCCTTCGGCTTGTTGCGCTTCGGCGTACATCTTCTGTGCCAGAGAACCGGACGCTTCGGTGAGCGCCTTGGTCTTGGCGTCGATGTCGTCCTTGTCGCTGCCTTTAAGCGCTTCCTCAAGTTCACCAATGGCCTTGTTGATCGCTTCCTTCTCTTCCTCGGACGCCTTATCGCCGGCCTCTTCGAGGGTTTTGCGCGAAGCGTGCACCAAGTGATCGCCCTGGTTGCGGGCCTGCACCAGTTCCTCGAACTTCTTGTCCTCGTCGGCGTGGGCTTCGGCGTCCTTGACCATCTGATCCACTTCGTCGTCGGACAGGCCGGAAGACGCCTTGATCTGAATGGTCTGTTCCTTGCCGGTGGCCTTGTCCTTGGCGCCCACGTGCAGAATGCCGTTGGCGTCGATGTCGAAGGTCACCTCGATCTGCGGCACGCCGCGCGGTGCGGTCGGAATGTCTTCCAGGTTGAACTGACCCAGAGACTTGTTCTGGTTGGCCTGTTTGCGCTCGCCCTGGAGTACATGGACCGTCACAGCAGTCTGGTTGTCGTCGGCGGTGGAGAACACCTGCGACGCGTTGGTCGGAATGGTGGTGTTCTTCTCGATCAGCGGCGTCATCACGCCGCCCATGGTCTCGATACCCAGGGTCAGCGGGGTCACGTCCAGCAGCAGCACGTCGGTCACGTCGCCGGCCAATACCGCGCCCTGGATGGCGGCGCCGATGGCTACGGCTTCGTCCGGGTTCACGTCCTTGCGGGCGTCCTTGCCGAAGAAGTCGGCCACTTTCTTCTGCACCATGGGCATGCGCGTCTGGCCACCCACCAGAATCACGTCGGTGATGTCGGACGTTTTCACGCCGGCATCGCTGATCGCGGTCTTGCACGGCTCCAGGGAGCGGGTCACCAGCTGCTCGACCAGGGATTCCAGCTTGGCCCGGGTCAGCTTGACCACCAGGTGCTTGGGGCCGCTCTGGTCGGCGGTGATGTACGGCAGGTTGACCTCGGTCTGCTCGGCAGAGGACAGCTCGATCTTGGCTTTCTCGGCCGCTTCCTTGAGGCGCTGCATGGCCAGGGCGTCGCCGCCCAGGTCGATGCCGGAGTCCTTCTTGAACTGATCGGCCAGGAAATTAATGATCGCCAGATCGAAGTCCTCGCCACCCAGGAAGGTGTCACCATTGGTGGCCAGCACTTCGAACTGGTGCTCACCGTCCACTTCGGCGATTTCGATGATGGAGATATCGAAGGTACCGCCGCCCAGGTCGTAGACCGCGATGGTGCGGTCGCCGCCTTTCTTGTCCAGGCCATAGGCCAGGGCCGCGGCGGTGGGCTCGTTGATGATGCGCTTGACCTCGAGACCGGCGATGCGGCCGGCGTCCTTGGTGGCTTGGCGCTGGGAATCGTTGAAGTAGGCGGGCACGGTGATCACCGCCTCGGTGACTTCCTCACCGAGATAGTCTTCCGCGGTCTTCTTCATTTTCTTGAGGACCTGCGCGGAAATCTGCGGCGGCGCCTGCTTCTCGCCCTTCACTTCCACCCAGGCGTCGCCGTTGTCGGCCTTGGTGATCTTGTAGGGCACCATCTTGATGTCCTTTTGCACCACGTCGTCTTCGAAACGACGACCGATCAGACGCTTCACCGCGTACAGGGTGTTGGTCGGATTGGTGACCGCCTGACGCTTGGCCGCCTGACCGACGAGGATTTCGTTGTCCTCGGTGTAGGCGATGATGGACGGCGTTGTGCGCGCGCCCTCGGCGTTCTCGATAACCTTGGTTTTGTCCCCTTCCATCACAGCGACGCAGCTGTTGGTGGTACCCAGGTCAATACCGATGATCTTACCCATAACGATTCCTTCTCCTTCACACGGCCCGGGCCTCGGATGACCGCCCGGACGGCTGAAACTGTTTAACTTGCCAGCTATATGGCGGCTGGCGTGTTCTTTTCAAGAGTCCTCGACAGGCCCTCTCAGGTCTTGCTGACCACCACCCGGGCCGGACGGATCAGACGGCCGTTGAGCTGGTAGCCTTTTTCCAGCACCTCGACCACCGAGTTGGGCTCCACGTCGGGGGCCGGAATCATGGTCATGGCTTCGTGGTGCTCCGGATTGAACGGCTCGCCCTGCGGATCGATCTGCTCCAGGTTGTACTTGGCAAACACATCGAGCAGCACCTTCAAGGTGAGCTGCAGCCCTTCGCGGGCCGGCTGGAGCGCCTCGTCCTCCGGGTCCAGGGTCGCCAAACCGCGCTCCAGACTGTCCGCCACGGTGAGAATGTCACCGGCAAACTTCTCCAACGCGAACTTGTGGGCGCTTTCCACGTCCCGCTCGGCGCGGCGGCGCACGTTCTGCATCTCCGCCTGGGCACGGACGTCGGCCTCGGCCAGTGCCTTCTCCACCTTGGCGAGCCGCTCCTGCGTCTGCGCCAGCTCTTCTTCTACTGACGGCCCCTTATCCTCTGACGCCTCTTCCCGCGTCGAGGGCGCGTCCGCGGCCGCGGTTTCAACCTCGCCGGTCACCGCTTCGGTGTCGGCGAAGCCTTGCTCGTCCTGGGCCCGGGCCTGCTGTTCGTTCTGCTGTTGCTTGTCCTGTTCGCTCATATCCACTCCACACGTCCCGAATTCTGGGAAAGCGGGCAAAGATATGGGAACGGCGCGGCGGGATTCAAGGGGAAGCAGAAGAGCAATGGGGAATGGATAATGGAGAATGGGTAATGAAAGAACGTTTCCAGCCGTCTACGGCGGGAGGATTCGCCCGCGCATTATCAATTCTCCATTAACCATTATCCATTGCTCTTAGAGTTGGGTGAGCGCGGCGGAGAGGATGCGGGCGGTGATGTCCACGGTAGGGATAACCTTCTCGTAGTCCATGCGGGTCGGGCCGACCACCGCCAGGACGCCCACCGGGCCGTTATCGACCTTGTAGGGCGCGGACACCAGCGAATACTCCTCGAACGGCTGGTAGCCGGATTCCCGGCCGATGAATATCTGCACGCCGTCCGCTTTCATGCTGCGCTCCAGCAAATGCAGGATGTCGCGCTTGCGGTTAAAGGCATCGAACAGATCGCGGACCTTTTCAATGCTGTCCATCTGCCCGCCTTCCAGCAGATTGGACTCCCCCGACACCACGTAATCGGAGTCCTTGCGATCCTGGCGCAGCGCCTTGCCGGCGATGTCCATGGTCGCTTGCATGAGCACGTCCATCTGCGCCCGGTCCGCGTCCATGGTGCTCAAAAGCCCCTCGCAGATGTTGTCCAGGTCGCAGCCGGCATAGGTCTTGTTGATGTAGTTGGCGGCCTGGCGCAACTCCACCTCGGTGTAGTCCCGGCTGGTGTGGATGATGCGGTTTTGCACCTCGGAGCGGTTGACCACCAGCACCACCAGCACCCGTTGGCCGGAGAGGGGCAGAAACTCTACCTGCCGCAGGGTGGTCACGTTCCGGCGCGGCACCGCCACCAGGCCCGCCATGCGGGTGAGTTCCGCCAGGCTGCGCGAGGCCTGGGACACCAGTGCCTCCGGCGACTGGTCCGGCGCCAGCATCTGCCGCAGCTCCTCGCGAAGGCGGGCGTTATCCGGGCGCTCCATGGTGCTGGACGCCAGCAGTGTATCCACATAAAGCCGATACCCACGCTCGGTGGGCACCCGCCCGGCGGAGGTATGGGGGCTGGCCAGTAACCCCATGTCTTCCAGCTCGGCCATCAGGTTACGGATGGTGGCCGGGCTGACCGCAAGGCCGCTGCCAGTGGACAGGGTCTTGGAGCCCACCGGCTGACCGTGACGGATGTGTCGCTCCACCAGCGCCATCAGCAACCGTTGTTTGCGTTCGTTCAATTCCAACTTGGCCATACTTCTATTACCCGTGACGAACCCTCAGTATAACCACGGAAGGGCCATTCTCCGCACACCGACGCACCGCCGTCCAGAAACGGGGCTTACACTGGCCGCTGGAATCGCCTAATATCGACCCACTACTGGCCAAAAGGACAGTCCATGTTCACGCACCTTAGCGTTCGCCACTTCGCCACCGTCGATCAGCTCGAACTGGAGCCCGAACCCGGCCTTACCGTGATCAGCGGCGAGACCGGCGCCGGCAAGTCGGTGATCATCGACGCCCTGTCGTTGACCCTGGGTGAACGGGCCGACAGCGCCGTGGTACGCCCCGGCTGCGACCGCGCCGAGGTGCTGACCACCTTCGATGTGGCCGACAATCCGGCGGCCCGGGCCTGGCTGGGTGAGCGGGAGCTGGACAACGGCAACGAATGCTTGCTGCGCCGCACGGTGCGGGCCGACGGGCGCTCGCGCGCCTACATCAACGGCACCCCCACCCCGCTCACCGAGGTCCGTGAACTCGGCGAGATGCTGATCAGTATCCACAGCCAGCATGAGCACCAGGCCCTGCTGCGCAAGGAAACCCACCGCCAGCTACTGGACAATTTCGCCGAGGCCGGCGCCCAGGCGGAGCAGGTGCGCGACCACTGGCGTGCCTGGCAAAAGGCCCGCCGCGCCCACGACAAGGCCCTGGCCGGCGCCCGCGAGCAAACCGAACGCCAGGAGTTGCTGCGCTTTCAACTCGAAGAGCTGGACGCGCTGGCGCTCACCGAAGGGGAACTGCCGGAGCTGGAACAGGAGCAGCAGCGCCTGGGCAACGCAGAAGCGCTGATACGGCTCTGCCAGCAGGCGGTCACCGCGCTTTACGACGGCGACGAGGGCACCTGCAACGACCAGCTCGGCCAGGTCAGCCACTGGGTGGAAGAGGCACGCCGCAGCGACGATGCCCTGGCCACGGTATTCGACACGGTGGAATCCGCCCGCCTGCAGGTGGAGGCCGCCGCCGACGACCTGCGCCACTACCTGGAAAAGCTGGATCTGGACCCGCAACGCCTGAGCCAAGTGGAGGCGCGGCTCGACCAGACCTATACGCTGGCCCGAAAACACCGCCTGCGCCCCGAGGAACTGATTGAGCACCACCGCAAGCTGGCCGAGGAAGCGAACACCCTGGAGCATTTCGACGAGCACCTGGAGGCGCTCGCCAGTGCCGAACAGGCGGCCCGCGAAGCGTACATGGAAACGGCCCGCGCCCTGGGCCGGCGACGCCGGGAGGCCGGCACACGCCTGACCCAGCAGATCCAGAAACAGCTCAAGGCGCTGGGCATGAAGGCGGCGCGCCTGGAGACCGTGCTGGAAGAAAGCAAACCGGGGCCAGATGGCCTGGAAGAGGTGGAATTCCGCTTTTCCGCCAACCCGGGACAACCGCTACGGGCCCTGGCCAAGGTCGCCTCCGGCGGCGAGCTGTCCCGCGTGAGCCTGGCGATTCAGGTGATCTGCGCACGCAACCTGACGGTCCCCAGCCTGGTGTTCGACGAGGTCGACGTGGGCGTGGGCGGCGGCGTAGCGGAAATCGTCGGCCGCCTGCTGCGAGAGCTGGGCGAACACGCCCAGGTACTGTGCATCACTCACCAGCCGCAAGTCGCCGCCCAGGGGCACCAGCACTGGCAAGTGCACAAGATTCAAGGGAAGGACACCACCCATACCCGCATCCAGAGCCTGGACACCGGCGCCCGCGTGGAAGAAGTCGCCCGCATGCTGGGGGGAGTGGAAATCACGGCATCCACCCTGACCCACGCCCGCGAGATGCTGGACAAAGGTCAGCGGGTGGCCTGAGAGAGCGGAATCTAGCTCTTCTTGCCTTTCGGTTTGACGTACAGGACCAGGGAGTGATCGACGATTTCGTAGCCGTGCTTCTCGGCGATCATGTGCTGGCGGTTTTCGATCTCTTCGTCCATGAATTCCACCACTTCGCCGGTCTCCATGCACACCATATGGTCGTGGTGCTCCTCGTCGGCCAGCTCGAACACGGCGGAGCCGCCCTCGAAGTTGTGGCGCAGCACGATGCCGGCCTGCTCGAACTGGGTCAGCACCCGGTACACGGTGGCCAGGCCCACGTCCTCGCCGGTGTCCATTAAGGCCTTGTAAATATCCTCGGCGCTGAGATGGCGCTCTTCGGAGGATTCCAACTGCTGCAGAATTTTCATCCGCGGCAGGGTCACCTTCAGACCCGCTTTTCTAAGATCCTGATTATCCAATGTCTTTGCTCCGTATGCCGCCGTGGAGGATGTCCGGTTCTCTCGGGAACCTTGTCCCCTGTTGCCAAGTCTGTATTATCGCCCGAACATTATGCCAAGTCGAAACACCATGCCAAGGTTCATTGCACTATCGCTGTTATTGACCGTCCTGCTGGCCGGTTGCAGTTCCCTGCGCTTTCCGGGGGTTTATCGTATTGATATTCCACAGGGTAACGTGGTTACCGGGGAGATGCTCACCGATCTGCAACCAGGAATGACGCCGGAGCAGGTGCGTTTCGTGCTCGGCCCGCCGACCCTGACCGACCCGTTCACGCCGGACACCTGGTTCTATTTGCTGCATTACCAGACCGGTAACGCGGAAACCGTGGAACAGCAGATCGTGGTGTTCTTCGAAGGGGGCCAGTACAGCCACTACGACGGCGAGCCGGTGGAGAACGTGCGTGAGCGCACCTCCGGGCGGCGTGACCGGGAACTGGAACAGCGCGCCCGCGACCGCAAGGAAGACAACGTGGTTAACCCGGAGCCGCTCAACGACCCGGCACCGGACCCGGGCACCCAGACCACCCCGGACGCCACCTCCGTACCGATTCCGCGCTCCTAACGCTTTTCCTGGACGCCGTCCTTGCCGGCCCGCTGCGCGCGGGCCTTGCGCGCCGCCTTGGGGTCGATGTTCAGCGGCCGATAGATTTCCACACGCTCGCCATTCGTCAGCACCCGTTGCGCCGGCGCCGGTTCGGCCTTGCCGAACACGCCCATGGCCGCCCGCTCCAGATCCAGCCCCTCGAAGTGCTCGGCGATACCCGACTCACGGGCCGCCTCCAGCATGGTGGTCCCGGCGGGCACATCGAGCGCGATCAGACGCTGCTTCTCGGGCAGCGCGTACACCACTTCCACATGCAGGCGATCCGCGGCCATCAGCGCGCTTCCTGTTCAACGGGGGCGGTTTGCTCCACCGGGTCGCCGTCAGCGCCGGCCTCGGCGGCGGCATCATCCGCCGCCAGCACCGACCACAAGGAATATACGAACAGGGCCACCACCGCTGCCGGCGACACCACCCGCACCAGGGCCCGCCAAATCAGATAGAGCGGGAAGCTCTTCATCGCCAGTTCCTTGCGGGCGTGGGTTTCCTTCATCACCCAGCCGGCGAAAATGGCGATCAACAGCCCGCCCAGGGGCAACATGACGCTGGTGGACAGAAACTCGATGTTGTCGAAGAAGGTGCCCACCAGGAATTCGTGCTCCTTCCAGACATTGAAGGACAGCACCGAACCGACCCCCAGCAGCCAGGCCGCCAGGCCCACCACCAGCGCCGCCGGCCCGCGCCGCAGGCCCCGCTCCACCAGCCAGGCCGCCATCGGCTCGCCCAGGGAAATGGAGGAACTCCAGGCCGCGCAGACCACCAGCACGAAGAACAGGGTGCCAAACAACAGCCCGCCGGGCATCTGCCCGAACGCCAGTGGCAGGGTGACGAACATCATGCCCGGCCCCTGGCCGACCTCGAGCCCCCCGGTGAACAGCAGCGGGAACATGGCCAGCCCGGCGCCCAGCGCCACCAGCGTGTCCAATACGGCAATGGTGACCACACAGGACACGATCGACACAGGGCGCGAGCGCCCGCTCTTGTCCTTGATCTCACGGGGCATGTAGGCGCCGTAAGCCATGATCGCGCCCATACCCAGGCTCAGGGTGAAAAACGCCTGGCCCAGCGCCACGATCACCGCCTCGCCGGACAGCTTGGAAAAATCGAACGCGAACAGGAAACCCACGCCTTCGGCGAAGCCCGGCGTGGTGGAGGCATAGCCGATCAGCACCACCAGCAGCGCGAACAAGACCGGCATCAGCACGCGCACCGCGCGCTCCAGCCCCTGCTTCACGCCCAGCGCCACCACGCCCATGGTGATCGCCATGAACAGGGTGTGCGCGCCCAGCAGCAGCCAGGGGCTGGCCAGCATGTCCTCGTAGTGAGCCTTGGACTGCACCGCCGTAATGCCCTGGAACACGCCCTGGGCCGCCTCCCAGACATAGATCAGCGCCCAGCTGGCCACCGCGGAATAGAACGACAAGATCAAGAAACCCGACAACGCACCCAGGTAACCGATGCCCGCCCAGCGGCGCGTCACCTTGCTCTGCTCCGCCAGCTTCGACATGGTGTGGATCGGGCTCAGGCCGCCCCGGCGGCCGAGCATGACCTCCGCCACCATAATCGGAATCCCCATCAGGGCAATACAGAGCAGATAAAGCACCACGAAGGCACCACCGCCGTACTCCCCGGTGATGTAAGGAAATCGCCAGATATTACCCAGTCCCACGGCGGAGCCCGTGGCGGCGAGAATAAAGACCCACCGGCTGGTCCACATACCGTGGACCGGCTTGTATTCCTTCTTCATCGGCAACTTACCCCTCGACGCAATTGCGCCATTGTCTTGATTTTCGACAAGCCGCTCAAGCCGGGGTGCGTAACCACTGACCCACGCCGGGGCAGAAACAAGTGCCACGGCCCTCGCCAGGGCCGCGGCCACTCTCTATAATCGCCGCCCCATGGGCAAACCGAAAAAACAATCGTCTCCGAACGCCATTGCGCAAAACCGCAAAGCGCGCTTCGACTATCACCTGGAACAATTCTTCGAGGCCGGCCTGTCGTTGGAAGGCTGGGAGGTGAAGGCGTTGCGCGAGGGCAAGGGCAACCTGACCGAATCCTACGTGATGCTCAAGGAGGGCGAGGCGTTCCTGTTCGGCGCCCGGATAGAGCCTCTACCCACCGCCAGCACGCACTTCGTACCGGATCCCCAGCGCACCCGCAAGCTGCTGCTGCACCGCAAGGAGCTGGCGCGGCTCTTCAGTGGCGTGCAAAAGGACGGCTTCACCTGCGTGCCGGTGAACCTGCACTGGAAGCGCGGCCTGGTGAAACTGGATATCGCCCTGGCCAAGGGCAAACAGAAGTTCGACAAGCGCGCCACCGAGCGCGAGCGCGACTGGAAACGCCAGAAACAGCGCATCCTCCGCCAGCGCTGAGCCGGCGGCGGAACGACAACAAGGCGCTCTAGAGCGCCTTGTTGGTCTTACCGCGATGGCCGCCCAACGACTTCACGTCATCACGCAAACGCCAGTAGAACTGCAGCCAGGCGCGCAGTACTGCGGGCAGGAAATACACCGCGTACAGCACCAGCGGGATGCGCGCATCCCCACTTACCAGGGCGACCGCGTAAGCGCCGCCAGCGTACAGTGCCAGAGTAAGCACCAACTGCAGGGACCGGGCCAGCAGCGGATGCGCTGCCACCGGCGCCCAGAGCTTATTGATCGTCTTCATGGTTTCCACTCCTCAATGAATGGCTCATTGCGGTCGCATCCACTGCGACACAGCCCCGATGATGCACCCTGAATGTGACAAACCCATATCAGTCGGTTTGATTGTCGGACAATATTTGTAAAGCACTGTTGTAGCGAAAAACACCGGCCTCTTGTCTTCGACTTCCGCGCCCCCATCTCCTACAATGGCCGCTCAGCAGTAGACGGCTGACACAACAGGGGGCGACATGGATTCGACGCCGGTAGAGAAACCTGTGGTGCATGTCGAGTAGCGTCGCAATGCTCGTAAATACCTTGTGGCATATTAAAGTAATCGCAAACGACGATACTTACGCACTAGCAGCTTAAACCCTGCTTATCGCCAAACGACCCAGCCTGTGGGGAAGTGAGGCGAGCATCGCTACACAGGCTCGCAGCAAAGTCCGTCCCGGATGGCGCTGTTAAAACCTTTAGGGACTCGGTGACTGCGCCCTGTCTGTCGGGCCGCAGCCACTTAAATCAATAGACAAGACTAAGCATGTAGATCTACAGGCGGATTGCTGGCGGACGGGGGTTCGATCCCCCCCGCCTCCACCAACACCGAAGAACCCGGGCCTTGCCCGGGTTTTTTTGTTTCTGGACCTGACCGAGCTTCAAGCGGCCAAAATAATTTAGTACCATTAATTTTCTTCCGCGCCGACGCGTTTCGCGTCCCGGCGCCCCTGCGAGCGGCCCGCGGAGCTTTTGATGACGCCCTGGATCCAAGGTTTGCTGCCTTTCTTGCAATGGCCCCGCCCCACCGGGTCAGCACTGCGCAAGGACGCGATCGCGGGCATCACGGTGGGCCTGGTCCTGATTCCACAAGCCATCGCCTACGCCACGCTCGCTGGGATGCCCCCCATCACCGGCCTCTATGCCGCCCTGCTACCCGGTATCGTCGGCATTCTCTGGGGGTCGTCTTCGTTGCTGGCGGTGGGCCCCGTGGCGCTCACCAGCTTGCTGACCTACGCCGCTCTGGCGCCACTGGCGGAGCCGGAAAGCCCTCACTGGGTGACACTGGCAATCTGGCTCGCCCTGTACGCTGGCGTGATCCAGTTTCTGCTTGGCGCTCTGCGCCTCGGCGTTATCGCCAACTTCGTTTCCAACGCGGTGATCACCGGCTTCCTGAACGCCGCCGCGCTGATCATCCTGGTGTCGCAATTGCCCGCTCTGCTGGGCCTGTCCGGTGAAGGGCTGCTCCCCGCGCTCAGACAGCTTACCGAACATGGGCTGAATCCCGACGCCGCCTGGCTATGGACATTAATTTTCGGCCCCGGCGCGTTGCTGTTGTTATGGCTGCAGAAACGCACCCTGCCGCGCTTCCCCGGGGTTCTGGTGGTGTGTGTACTGGGCATCGCGATCAGCGCCTGGCTGGGCTTCCAGGCGCTCGGCGGCGACGTGGTGGGGAGCGTACCCTCGGGGCTGCCGGTTCTCCAGTGGCCCGACGCTCTGACCGTGGAGCAACATCGTTCGCTATTGCCGGCGGCGGTGATCATCGCGCTAATCAGTTTCACCGAGGCCATGTCCAGCGCGCGGTCCCTGCCCTCGCCGGATGGGCGGCTTTGGGACCAGAACCAGGAATTGGTCGGCCAAGGGCTGGCCAAGGTGGCCAGCGGCCTGAGCGGCGCCTTTCCGGTGAGCGGTTCGTTCTCACGCTCCGCGCTGAATCGGTATGTGGGCGCCACCAGCGGCTGGTCGGCGCTGTTTGCCGCCTTCTGCACGCTACTCTGCCTGCTCTTCTTCACCGGCTATTTGCAACATCTGCCCCGGGCGATACTGGCGGCGATCATCATTTTGCCGGTATTCGGGCTGCTCGATCCGATGGCTTTTGTCCGGCTGTGGCGGGCCTCGGTGGACGACGGTCTGGTGGGTGTCGCCACCTTCCTGGTCACGCTGGCCTCGGTGCCTTACCTGCACTGGGGGGTGCTCACCGGCTTTCTGTTGTCGATTCTGTTTTTCCTGTACCGCCGCTCTCATCCGCGTCTGATCGAGCTGGGCCTGCATACCGCCGGCACCCTCCGCGACCGGGCCCTGCATGGCCTGCCACCGGTGGCGCCCGGCGTGCTGGCGCTGCGCATGGACGCCTCGCTGACCTATATCACCGCGCCGTTGCTAGACCGGTTCATCCGCAAGCGACTGCGCGCCGAACCGGAGATTCGCGTGGTACTGATCTGTGCCTCGGCGATGAACGCCATGGACGCCACCGGCGCCGACACCCTGGGCACCCTGCGGCGCGACCTCGACCAGCGCGGCGTGCGGCTGACGCTTTCCGGCGTTAAGAAGCAAGTCCGCGATGTGCTCGACCACACCGGCTTGATGGCCGCTCTCGGAGAACACAACCTGTTCGCCAATAACCGGGAGGCCATCGCCGCGCTGAGTGCCACCGAGGACCGCACGCAAGAGTAAAATCACCGAAGCGGGGACTCAGTACCTGACAACGCCCGTCGTTTTGGCGAAGATAAGCCTCTTGCGGAGCAGGATGCCGATTCCCGTATGAAACGATTTTTCCTCATCGCGCTGACGCTGGTGATCGCCGTCGGTGTGATGTCTCAGTTGCGTTATCTGATCCCGGTGCTGGAACTGCGGAACCAGAACCCGGACGATACCGCTTTCATGGAGCGCGCCCGGGCGCATGGCGCGGTGCGCTACGAATGGCGGAACTACGAGCAGATCGCCGACGATCTCAAGCGCGCCGTGCTGATTTCCGAGGACGCCCGCTTTATGGAGCACATCGGCTTTGACTGGCGCGGCATTCGTCACGCCATCGAGCGCAACGAGGAAGCGGGCCGCCCGGTGGCCGGCGGCTCCACCGTAACTCAGCAACTGGCCAAGAATCTGTTCCTGAGCAGTGAAAAATCCTACACCCGCAAGATCCAGGAGGCCTTGATTGCGCTGATGCTGGAAGTCACGCTTTCCAAGAAGCGCATTCTTGAGCTGTATCTGAACACCGCGCAGTGGGGCAACCGTTTGTTCGGCGCCCAGGCCGCCGCCCTGCACTACTTCGGCGTGGACGCGCACGCCTTGAGCCCGGCCCAGGCCGCACAGTTGGCGGTGCTGCTGCCCCGTCCCAGCTATTACGACGTGCGCGGCACCACCGAGTACGTCGAACAGCGCACGCTTTGGATTCAGAAGCAGCTGCCCCTGGTCAGAATTCCACCACCCTGACCGCGGCGCGGCGAACTTATCCATTCCCGGAGGACTCTGAGTCCCATCCGCCGCCTCGCGGTCGCACGTACAATGAGACAGTCTGCTTTCCCGTATTCCGGAGACCGCCCTATGAGACCTGCTTGGTTCGCCCTTCCGCTGTTGTTCGCCCTCTCGGCCTGTGACAACACGGACACACCCCCGCCCGTGGAACCCGTCTCGACGCCGTCGCCACAAGACGCCACCGAGGCCCGCGATGGCCTGGCTGGTATCTGGCGGCCCCAGGGGGAGAACCCGCTACACGCGCTGGTCCTGGAAAACGACGGCCAGCTCTACCTGGTCGGCGACCACGGCCACCGGGGCGTGCGCTGGGAAAAACAAGACGACGACACTCTTGTCCTCAGCTACCTGAACACCCGCGACGACGACCCCCTCAACCAGGACTCGCTCGCCGCCGCCCTTGAGAACCCGACTCTGACGCTGGCCGGAGACGGCCCCTTCACCGGTGAGTACCGCCGCGACGCCTCCGGCGTGAGCACCCTGGAAGGCGAAGTGGCGTTACCCGACGACTCGGACGTACCGGACACCAGCGTGCTGGTGCTGACCCTCCGGGACCAGACCGCCCCGGACACTACCCCGGTAGTGCAACGGCTGACGCGCCTGGTCGCCGAGGACGGCAAGATGCCGTTTCGGCTTTACTACAACGGCGACAAGATCGACGACACGCACCGCTATGTGGTGGATGCTCGCGTGATCCTGGATGGCGCCGTGCAGTTCACCACCACGGCACCGCATCAGGTGCTCAATGGCGCCGACGACCGCCCGACGCTGTCGTTGCACACCGCCACCGCCGAACCCCCATTCGCCAACACCTACTGGAAACTGATCCAGGTCGGCGGCGAGCAGACGCCGCCACCTCAGGATCAGAACACCCAGGCGCATTTGGTGTTCCACAGCGAGGGGCAACAGGTCAAAGGCAACACCGGCTGCAACAGCCTCTCCGGTGGCTACCAGAACGACGACGGCCGCCTCACCCTCGAACCGCTGGCCACCACCAAACGGGCCTGCAGAGGTCCTGATCAGGCGCAGGCCTTCACCGACGCCCTGGCGCGCACGCAACGGTTCGAAATCCACGGGCAGCGCCTGACCTTGTACGACGAGGGCGAACAAGCGTTGGCGATTCTAAAAGCGGAGTATTTGTTCTGATGCGTGTTCACTACCTGTCCCACGTGCCGTTCGAGAAGCTCGGCACCATGGAAAGCTGGCTGGCACAACGCGGTGCCGACCTCTCCGCCACCCGTTTTTACCAAGGCGACGCACTGCCCGAGCCAGAGCAGCTGGACACCCTGATCGTCATGGGCGGCCCCATGGGCGCTGACGACGAGGCCCGCTACCCGTGGATGGCGGCGGAAAAGCGCTTTATTGAACAATGCATCAAGGCGGACAAGAAAGTGCTGGGGGTGTGTCTCGGGGCGCAGTTGATCGCCCGCGTGCTGGGTGCCCCAGTGACCGCCAACCCGGAGCCGGAAATCGGCTGGTTTCCGGTACAAAGCACCGACGCCGGGCGGCGGGACCCGATCGGCGCCCTGTTCGACGACGGCGCGCCGGTCCTGCATTGGCACGGCGACACCTTCGCGATTCCCGACGGCGCCGTGCATCTGGCACGCAGCTGGGGCTGCGAAAACCAAGCCTTCCGGTTCGGCGACCACGTGCTGGGGCTGCAGTTTCATCTCGAGCTGGGCGAGAACGAGGCGCGCGCGCTGTGCCGCGAATGCGCCGATGAACTAAAGGATGGGCCCTGGATTCAGAGCGAAGCGGAGATGCTCACCGACCCGGCCCGCTTCAGCGCCGCGCAGCGACGCCTGGGCCGGGTTCTGGAGACGTTTCTGGATATCTGAACCGGCGGCGGCTCAGGCCTGGGCCCGGGCCGGCGCCTCGGCGGACGTTTCGGCCACCCGCCCGGCGGCGCACAGGATCGCTTGCAGCGCCGCAGCGGTGGTATCGGCGGCCAGGGCCACCGCACTCTGCACCCGTTCACCGACACGCACCCGCACGCAGGCCATGGCGTTGGCTTCGGTGTTATCGCCCAGGGACGATTCGTCGAACGCTTCCACGCGGATCTGCCAGCCGTGGCGGCGGTTGAGCGCGTCCACCAGGGCCCCCACGGCCCCTTCACCCTGACCGTTGAGATCCACGGTGTCGCCTTTTTCGCCGACACTGATGCTCGCCTTCACACCGGCATCGGTGCGATGCAGATCGTAGGCGCGCAGCGCCCAACCCGCCGGCACATCCAGGTAGTCGCCGTTAAAGCGGCGGTGGATGCGCTCGCCGGTGATCTCGCCGCCGTCTTCCTCGGCGTCCTGCTGCACCACCAGCGCCAGCTCCTGTTGCAACCAGCGCGGCAACGTCAGGCCGAAGTCCCGCTCCAGCACATGGGCCACGCCGCCCTTGCCGGACTGGGAATTAATCCGCACCACTTCCTCGTAGCGACGGCCCAGATCGTGGGGATCGATGGGCAAGTACGCCACCCGCCAGGTGTCGCCGGGTTTGTACTGGGCCAGACACTTGCGGATCGCGTCCTGGTGGCTGCCGGAGAAAGCAGTGAACACCAGGTCGCCGGCATAGGGGTGGCGCGGATGGGTCTGAATCTCTGTGATCTCCTCCACCAGCGCGATGATTTCTTTCATCCGCGAGAAGTCGATCTCCGGGTCGATACCCTGGGCATAGAGGTTCATGCCCGCGGTCACCAGGTCCATGTTGCCGGTGCGCTCGCCGTTACCCAACAGGGTGCCTTCCACCCGGTCGGCGCCGGCCATCACCGCCAGCTCCGCCGCCGCCACACCGCAACCACGGTCGTCGTGGGTGTGGACGCTGATCAGCACATGCTGGCGATAACGAATGCTGTCGTTGACGGTTTCCACCTGATCGGCGAACACATTGGGCGCGCTCACTTCCACGGTGGCGGGCAGGTTGATGATCACCCGCTGGCCCTGGTCCGGCCGCCACACGTCGTTCACCGCGTCGATCACCTCAATGGCGAAATCGGTCTCGGTGGCACTGAAGGTCTCCGGCGAATACTGGAAGCTCCAGTCCGTGTCCGGCTGCGCGGCAGCGCAATCACGCACCCACTGGGCGGCCTGCGCGGCGATCTTCTTGCAGCCCTCCTTGTCCACATTGAACACCTGCTGACGAAACGTCGGCGAGGTGGCGTTGTAGATGTGGACAATCGCCTTCTTGGCGCCCTGAAGCGATTCGAAGGTGCGCTCGATCAGTTCCTGGCGCGCCTGGGTCAGCACCTGGATGCTGACGTCGTCGGGCACCAAGTCGTCCTCAATCAACGCCCGGCAGAAATCGTAGTCAATCTGACTGGCGGACGGAAAACCCACCTCGATTTCCTTGTAGCCGAGCGCCACCAGCAGTTGGAAGAAGCGCTTCTTCTGAGCCACGGTCATCGGCTTGATCAACGCCTGGTTGCCGTCGCGCAGGTCCACCGCCGCCCATAGAGGGGCTTTCTCGATGCGGCGGGACGGCCAGCGGCGGTCCGGCTTATCGACGACGGGGAAAGGCGCGTATTTGCGATGATCAAAACTCATGACGGACTCCTTGAATTCGGTATGCCTGGCCGGGCCCGGGATCACCGGTGTGTTGGCTCTGCGGCTGGTCAAGCCGTGGCGTTGGGTTCGGTACCGACCCCCGCCCGGTAAGACGGAGGCCCGTGACCGACTGCGGTCCGGCTTTTGGCCTTCCCGCAGTGACAGGACACAGTGTAGGCGCCCGAACCGGCAATGTGCTTGCTTTTTACCGAAATATTCGCCACTTTCAGCAATGAAAAACCGATAACAAACTCTTTTTCGGGGATTTATTGCGTGGCGAAAGAAAAACCGGCAAATCTCGACCACACCGACGTGCGCATCCTGCGCGCCTTGCAGCAGGACGGCGGCCTCACCAATCAGCAACTGGCGGAACAGGTCGGGCTCTCGCCCTCACCCTGCTCGCGGCGCGTGCAGAAGCTGGAACAGGCGGGCGTGATCCTGCGCCGGGAAACCGTGCTCGACCCGCGCAAGCTCGGGCTCGACCTCACCGTGATGATCCAGATCAGCATGGACCGCCACACCCCGGAGCGCTTCGCCAATTTCGAAGCCACCGTCGGCGAGTACCCGGAAGTGCAGCAGTGCTATCTGGTCACCGGCCAGGAAGCGGACTACCTGCTCAAGGTGGTGGTGCCGGATATCGACCACTACCAGCAGTTCCTGCTCAACAAGATCACCCGCATCGAGGGCGTCAGCGGCGTGCACTCCAGCTTCGTCATGCGCCGGGTGATCGACACTTCCGCCCTGCCCCTCGACTACGTCGATTAGATTCAGGTTCTCCGCGCTTTAGCAGGGACTCTTTTGATTACCGTTGGCCCCTCCATCAGGGACGCGGCGCAATGGTGGTGCCTTCCGGGACCGCTCACTGGGCAGCGGAACCGCCACGGGTCATAACACCGTCCGGCCCTTTCTACGCAGCTCGGATTGTGGGAGCTTGCCTTGCAAGCGAAAGGGTGGCTTTGCCACCCGGCAGGATTCCAGAGACCTCGTTTGTGTTGCCGCTGGAAGAGCCTCTGGCATCCTGCCGGGAGCTTCGCTCCCTTTCGCGGGCCGGGCCCGCTCCTACAAAAAATACAGTTTCGTAGCGGCGGTGGCGGCGAAGATGAAGATGACGAGAGGAACGATGAGACTCACCGTTGGATGACCTACACTGAGCCCATGAGTAATCGCAAACAGCTACTGATCGTCGCCCACGCCCCGTCGCCGAACACTCGCCGGCTGGTGGACGCCGCCCTGAAGGGGGCCGGCCACCCGGACATCGAAGCGGTATCGGTGACCTGGAAGCCGCCGCTGGAGGCGGGCCCGGAGGACGTGCTCGCCTGCGACGCCATTCTGCTCGGCACCACCGAGAACCTGGGCTACATGAGCGGCGCGCTGAAGGACTTCTTCGACCGCACCTACTACGCGGTAATCGACGATAAGCAGGGCCTGCCCTGCGCGCTTTATATCCGCGCCGGCCTGGACGGCACCGGCACCCGCCGCGCGGTGGAATCGATCGTCACCGGCCTGCGCTGGAACTGGGTGCAGGACCCGCTGGTGTGCAAGGGCGAATGGCAGGACGCCTTCGCCGAGCAGGTCGAGGAGCTGGGCATGTACCTGGCCGCCGGCCTGGATTCCGGCATCTTCTAGGGGCCTGTGAACAGGCCCTGGTTTTACCCAGGCGCCGGGCGCGCCTGTCGCTTCGGCGACCGCCAGGTTCTGTCCTCGCCGCTACACTTCGCGCCCCGAAAACGGCTCGCAGGATTGAACCATGTCCATGTTGCCGGCGCCCTCGGTGCCGTCCCTGAAATCCGCCCGCCGCTGGCTCGGCAACGCCGGCCAGCGTCTGTTCCGCAGCGACGCCCTGGTGCAGGCCGACGCCACGCCTTTTCAGGTAATCCGCGATGACGGCCTGGTCCAGTTGCGCTATTACCCGCCGTTGCGGGAAAGCCACATCGAGCTGGACAACGGCGACGTGGTGCCGGTCAGCCCCCGCACGCAGCGTACCCCGCTGGTGCTGGTACCGCCCCTGGCAGTGAACATGCTGATCTACGATCTGTTTCCACGGCGCAGCCTGGTGCGCTACCTGCGCGCGCGGGGCTTTGAATTGTATCTGGTGGACTGGGGCCGGCCCGGACGGGCGGAAAACCATCACAGCCTGGCGACCTACTTCGCGGAAAAACTGCCGGCGCTGCTGGAAAGGGTGCGCGAGCACAGCGGCGAGCGCCGCCTGAGCCTGCACGGCTGGAGCTTCGGCGGCCTGTTCAGCCTGTGCTACGCGGGGCTCGGGCAGGACCCGGACCTTGCCAATCTGGTGCTGGTAGGCACACCCACGGACTATCACCGCAACGGCGCGCTGGGCAAACAGTACCGGCGTTTAAGCCGCAATCTGAAGTGGCTGCGGCGGCGCACCGGGTTGCGCGCCCACGACCTCAACCCGGCCTGGCTACGCTCGCCGGGCTGGGCCAATAGCCTGGCCTTCAAACTCACCAACCCGGTGGCCAGCGTGCAGGGCTACTGGAATCTGGTGAAGAATCTGCACGATCGGGATTTCGTCAGCGCCCACGCCACCAATGGCGCCTTCCTGAACGACATGGTCGCCTACCCCGGTGGCGTGATTCAGGACATTATTCACTATCTGTGGGTGGATAACGTGATGGCCCGGGGCCAGTTGCCGATGCCCGGCGGCGGCGGTCAGCTCAGCCGCGTGCAGGCCAGCATTCTCAATATCACCGGTGCCGGCGACCCCATCGTCACCCGCGATTGCAGCCACGCCATGGACACCCTGGTGGGCAGCCGGGACAAGACCTATGTGACCATCCCCGGCGGCCACATGGGCATCCTCGGCGGCGCCACCGCCCAGCAGGAAAGCTGGGCGGTGATCGCCGACTGGCTGCGTTGCCGGGACTAGCCGCTACAAAAAGCCGAGCAGGCCGGCGAGCAGATTGGTCACCGGCGAAAGCAGATCAAGCAGCCCGCCCAGCGGGCTCAAGGCCCGGTCCAGCTGCGCGGTGATTTCCCGGGTGAGCGTCGCCAATACCGAAGAGATGGCGTTGCCCGGCAACGTGGCCTGGTCGACGCCCTCCAGCCACAGCACGTCGTTGACCACCTGCTCCAGAACCACCTGAATGGTGCCCACCAACTGCTCGCCGGTGGCACTGGTGTCGAGCAACACCAACTGCTCCAGGGTGTTGGCCAAACCCAGTGACACACTGGAAAGCACCTTGGTGAGGCCGGACAGCACCGGCACGTCCGGGGTCTGCTCGTTGACGCCGTCAACGATGTTGTCCAGGTTGCGCGCCAGTTGCACCAAGGGACCCGCCAGAAACGCCACATCCTGCAGCGTGCCGGAGGATTCGCCCTCGAAATCGGCACCGTTGCCGAGCCCTTCGCTGAGCGCCTGGAAGGCGCCGCCGAGCTGGTCAAAGGGGGCCGGCAGGCCGCTGGTGTCGATGGCCTCCAACTGTTGGGATGCGGCCAACGCGCCCTGGAACGCCTGGCTCATGTCTTCATTATTGCCGCCGGAAATCGCCGCCGCGGCGCCGTCCAGGGCACTGAACAACGTATCCAGCCCGGCCAGAATCTGCGCCGCCACTTCCTGCTGCGGGCCTTCCGGCAAGCCCGCCATGGCCTGGTTGAAACCGGAGATCAACTGATCACGGAACGCCTGCAGGGGGCCGCTGAAGTCCGCGTCGAAACCGTCCGGCAGCGGCAGCGGGAACGCCTCGCCACCGGTGAAGATATCGCTGGAGAAATCGTTGCCGGGAGCAAGACCCACGGCGGGCTGCTTGTCGTAGCACCGCTGATAGGCCGGGGTCACCTGGCCGGCGTCCAGCACGCCCAGCCCCTCGACACCCGGCTCCACCACATAGGCTTCCAGGCACAGCTGCGCCGGGCTGCCGGCTTGGCTGTCTGCCTCCACCGCTTCCATCCAGAAGAAGCCGTATACATCGCCGATCTGGAACGGCGCCTGGTTGCGCTCCGGGTCGTCCAGGCTGCGCATCTTGCTGGCGGCGCCGCTGACCACGAACTCGGTGCGGCCGCATTCGGGCACCGCGTCGATCACTTGCAGGTCATGGTCGTGGCCGGCGAAGAAGAAATCCGCCTTGTCGCACACCGCCTCTTCCATGAACGCCCGCCAGCGATCGCCCGCCAGCACCGGCAGTATTTCGCTGGGCACGCCGTCGTAGTTGCCGGCGTTGCCGTGGCTGCCGTTGGACAGATAGGGATGGTGGGCCAGGCCGATTTTGAATTCCGCCTGGGAGCCACCGATGGCGCTTACCGCCCAGTTCAACTGGTTGATGCCGTAGGTGTGGTAGGCGTAGTCCAGATCCGCGTCGGCGAAGCCGCCGGCGATCGGGTTGGAATCCAACGCGAACAGCGATACCAGCGGCGCGCCGCTTTCCGTTTCTCCAGCGTCCTGCTGGAAATAGCGATCCGGCATGATCCAGCGGTCGGACAGGCGGCCGTCGAAATAGGTGTAGTCCACCTGGAACTCACCGCGCGCGTTGCCGGCGCCGTCGCCGCCTACATAGGCGGTGTTGTCGTGGTTACCCAGCACCAGATAGAACGGCAGATCCACCGGCTCGAACGGCAGCTCGAATTTCTCCTCGAACTGCGGGTCATCGACGCTGGTGACACCGGATTCGTAAATATTGTCCCCCAGCCCGACGACAAAATCACAGCCGGGCCGCTCGGGGTCATTTTCCGCCCCCAGTTTCACCGCACAGATGTCCGCCATCGCCTGGCCGACCGCGTAGGCGCCGTCGGAGCCGCTGCCGGAATCGCCGATGGTCAGAAAGCGCACCCGCTCCAGCACCGTCGGTTCCGGTTCCGGCTCCGGGTCCACCGGGGTTTCCGGCTCCTCGGGTTCATTGGGTTGCGGCGTGGCGCCGCCGTCGCTGCCGCTGTCACCACCACAGGCGGCCAGGGTCAGGCCCAGGGCGGCGGCCAGCGCCAGTCGTTGGATTGTCCAGTTCATGCCATCTCCTCCGTGGACGCGCTCGCCGGTGCCGGCGGGTGGAACAGCGCGGTGCGCAGGGTGCGCGGCCGCGAGGGTCGCAGCCCGCCTTCGCGCAGCCGGCTGTCACCGCTGTACACCGCCACCAACTTGGTTTTGCTTTCGTCGATCTGCCCGCGCAGATCGAAGGATTCGATATCGCGGGCGTAATAGAACTCCGCCTGGGCACGCTGGCGGTTCACGTCCATCAGGATGAAACCGCGGGATTTGGCTTCCACATAGCGGATGTGCGGGTTAACCACCGGGATGGCGACACCGGCCAGCTCCGCGGCGCCCTCCGGGAAGCCCGGGCTGGTCACCGCCGGGGTGACGAATTCCGTGGCCAGGGGCGCATCGAAAAGATCGCCCAGCAGGGTGCCCGGATTGCGATAGATTTCACTGGCCCAGGAGGTGTGAATATCGCCGGTGAGAATCACCACGTTGTCGATGTTGTTGTCATCCAGGTGGTTAAGAATCTTCAAGCGGTCCGCGGCGTAACCGTCCCACTGATCCATATTGATCGCCGACAGGTTGCCGCGCAGTTGCGGGGCGTGCTCATTGAGCGAGGGAATTTCGGCGATGTTGAGCTGGGCGAACATCACCTGCTGGCCGATGAAGCGCCAGCGGGCGGTGGACGCGCTCAGGCCGTCAAGCAGCCACTGCATCTGGGTGTCGCTGATCAGGCGCCGTTCCGGGTCGTTGCGGGCCGGATCAAACGGCACCGACAACGGCTCGTCGCGCCCCTCAAGACGGGTATCCAGCATGCTCAGGTCGATCAGATCGCCGAACTGGAAGCGCCGGTAAATGGTGGCCACATCCCCCGGGTTCTGTTCGCGGATCGGCATCCATTCGAAATACACCCGGCGGGCGATGTTCTTGCGCGTCTCCCAGTCGCCTTCGGTGAGCGGCTGATGGTTCTCGGCGCCGCCCTGATAGCTGTCGTTGGTGCTTTCGTGGTCGTCCCAGATCACGATCATCGGGTATTGCTGGTGCACCGCCTGCAGATCCACGTCGCCCTTGTACTGGGCGTGGCGCTGGCGGTAATCCTCCAGGGTCACCATTTCGTGGGGCGGCACCGGGTCCCGGTCCGGCACGTCGCCGTATTCGCCGATGCCGTATTCATACAGGTAGTCGCCCAGGTGCAGCACGAAATCCAGATCGCCGTGCTCGGCCAGGGTCTTGTAGACGGAAAAGTAGCCGTGGGAGATATTGGCGCAGGACACCACCGCGAACCGGGCCCGGTCCACGTACCGGTCCGCCGCCGGCAAGGTGCGGGTCCGGCCGATGGGCGAGCGCTGGTCCGCCACGCTGAACTGGTAGTAATACCAGCGCCCCGCTTCCAGCCCGGTGGCGTCCTGTTTGACGCAGAAATCGTGCTGGGCGTCGGCCTGCGTCTCGAAGCGCGCCACCGGATCCAGCAGCGCCGCGTCCCGGGCCACCGTGACGGTCACCGGTATCGGCGCCGCCGTGTCCTCACGGGGGGTAACGCGGGTCCACAGCATCACCCTGTCGGCGAGCGGGTCGCCGGAGGCCACCCCATGGGCGAAATCCACCCGCGGAACCCGGGGCTCCGAAGGCGCCGGTGTCTCCGGCGTTTCCGGTTGATTGGGCGAACCGGTGGAAGGCGCCGGAGAACCGGATGAACTCCCCCCGCCACAACCGGCCACCCAGGTGGCGGCACTGCCCACGGCCATGGCCTGTACCAGACGACGACGCTTGCGATCCATACCCCGCTCTCCCTAGGGCCTGTTCACACTACTTGCATCGCGCCTGCTGGATGCCCTTTTTGCTTCCAGCTAGGCGGAGGGAGCGCCGTTTGGTTATTCCAAATAAGCGACCGACAACGACGCTGGGGGCAAAAAGGGCTCCAGCCCTTCGGGTTGCGGCTAAAAAGCCACCCCTCCGCGTTGCTCGTCGTTTATTTGGAGTCACCAAACTTCTCTCCTCGCGCCTTGATGGGTGGCTTTTTAGCCGCAACAGGCGTGATGCAAGTAGTGTGAACAGGCCCTCAATAAAGAATGAAGGCAAAGCGTAAGCAGGAAGTTGCACTTAAACAGTTGCACGGCCGTACTAAACTGTTGCGCTCTGTAAAACCGTGTAAACGCCCAGCGAAGATTGACAAGGCGATGACAAGCGCCGGACCGTTCCGTGAAATCGAACAGCCACGGGGCTTGAATTACCGGTGCCGGAGACGCAATGCTGGGGGTAGGCCGTATTGTAGAGACGGCACTTTTAAGCCAATCAGGAGGAGAGCATGCGCATTACTGTGGAAGGCGTGAACGAAGGCCAGCCGGTTCCCGGCCCGTTCGCATTCGCGGTACCCGACCCCAAAGAACACATGAGCCTGAGCGATAACCGCAACCCCAAGGTGGTTTGGGACGGCGTACCGGAAGGCACCCGTGGCTTCGCCCTGCTGGTGGTGGACCCGGACGCACCCACCGATGCCTCCGATGTGAACCAGGATGGCAAGACCGTGCCCGCCGACCTGCCCCGGGCGGATTTCTACCACTGGGTACTGGTGGACATTCCCGCCGAGGTGCGGCAGATCGACGAGGGCGAGGACGCCGACGGCGTGGTACCGCGCGGCAAGGACATCGGACAAACCGCGAAAGGCATTCGCGGCGCCAATGATTACACCGACTTTCTCGCCGGCGACCCGGACATGAAAGGCGTCTACGGCGGCTACGACGGCCCCTGCCCGCCCTGGAACGACGAACGGCTGCACCACTACACCTTCACCGTCTACGCTCTGGACGTGACGTCCCTGGGCCTGAACGGTGAAATACGCGGCCCTCAGGTGGTGGAGGCCATCCAGGGTCACATTCTCGACCAGGCCAGCGTGACCGGCACCTACACCCTGAACCCGAACGTCTGACGACGGCAGCGCCCGGCAACGCCGGGCGCTAAATCACCGTGAACGCCCCCGGCAGATGCTGCCGCAGGGTGATCAGATTTTCCTCCCGCACGTCCATCTCACCGAAGCAATTGGCCACCGTGCCCGTGTAGCGCAGGCCGTCCGCCTGGATCGCTTCGGCGGTGAGCAGCGCATGGCTGATGCAGCCCAGCTTCATGCCCACCACCTGGATCACCGGCAGGTTCAGCTCCACCGCCAGCGCGGACAGCATTTCCTGGTCATTGAGCGGCACCCGCCAGCCGCCGGCGCCCTCCACCAGCACCAGGTCCGCCGGGTGACTGCTCAAGGCGCCGCGCACAAAGCCGGCCAGTTGCGACAAACTGACCCGGCGGCCCTCCTGCCGGGCGGCGATGTGCGGCGCGATCGCCGCTTTCAGCGCCACCGGGTTGACCAGGTCATAAGGCAAAGACAGCGATGAGGCGGCCATCAGATTCACGGCGTCCTCGTTGCGCAGCCCGTCGGCGGTTTCCTCGCAACCGGCGGCGATCGGCTTGAGCCCGTAGCAACTCAGCCCCGCTTCCCGGGCACGCTCCAGCAATCGGCAGCTGACCCAGGTTTTGCCCACCTCGGTGTCGGTGCCGGTGATAAAGAACACGCCGCGGAGCACGGGAAGCGGCGGTGGAGTGGTCTGGGATGGGGCTGTCATGGGAATCCTCGCGGTTATTTGGGTGTGCTGGACGCCGGACGTCAGACGTCCTCCACCTTCGTCGCCTCCACGAACAACACGTCCCAGGTAAGCGGCAGCCCGGCGGGCTGACGGCGCGCCTCATAGGCGTCGCACAGGGCGCGCCAGGCTGCTTTGCCGGTGAGGCCGGTGGCGCCACCCTGGACATGGTCGACCCCGGTGGCCTTGAAGGCACGGACCAGGGTTCTCACGTCCGGATAATGCTCGGTGAACGCCATCCGCCGCCATTGCTGGGGGAACAGGCCGGCACCCTCGAGCGCCTGACGCCAGTCGGCCTCCGCCGGCAGACGGTTAAGGCGTGGGCGGCGAGCGCCGTCGGCGGCGGCCCAGCTGTCGCGCAGCTCGTGCAGCGAGCCGGCCAGCGGCACCGCCAGCAACAAATGGCCGTTGGGCACCAGCACGCGGGCCACTTCCGCCATGGCCCGTTCCGGCAGACACCATTGCAACGCGAAACTGGAATACACCAGGCCCTGGCCCGCGTCGGGCAGCGGCAGCCGCTCGGCGTCCGCGCACAATGTCTGGAAGCGCTCGCCGGTGCGGCCGCGTGCTCGCGCCTCCGCCAGCATCGCCGGCGACAGATCCACCGCCAACCAGCGGCTGTCCGGCCAGCGGCTCTGCTGGCGCCGGGCCAGGGGCGCGGTGGCGCAGCCCAGCTCCAGGGCGCGGCGGTCGGGCAGCTGCGCCGGCGCCATGTCCAGCAGGCTGAGCGCGCAGGCCAGCTGCAGGCCGGCGTGGGCGTCGTAGCTGGGCGCGGCGCGACCGAAACGGTCGCTGACCGCGGCCTTATCCATCAATGAGCGAGTGTCGGCGATAGAAGTCATAAACGGCCCGGGCAAAGGTATCGGGGGCGGACAGGAACGGCACATGCGCGACCTGTTCAATCAAAGCGGTGTCGCCGCGCTCGTTCAGCAGCGGCTCGACCGCGGCCATGGCCGCCGCCGGCACGATGTTATCGCGCGCGCCGAAGATCATGTGCAGCGGCATTTCCAGCGCCGCCAGGTCGCCGCGCAGGTCGGTGTCGCGCAGAATCGCGAGGCCCTCGCGCAGCGCCCGATGAGCGGGCAGGCCGCAGAAGTAGAGAATCTCCTTAAGCCGCGCCACGTCCTGGCGCATGCTTTCGGCGCCTTTGCAGTTGAGCGCCAGAAAACGCACCAGCGTGCCTTCGTAATCCTCGCGGCACATCTGCTCGAAGGCGTTGAAGATGTCCGGCTTCATCGCCGCCGGCCAGTCGGCGGCGGCGGTGAAACGCGGCGTGGTGGCCACCGTGACCACCGATTGCACCCGGCTCGGGTGATCCAGCGCCAGCCGCAACGCCACCAGCCCGCCCAGGGACCAGCCCAACAAGTGGGCGCGCTTCGGCATCACCGTGGCCACCTGGTCGGCCAGAAAGCTCAGGGTGTAGGGGTCATTGGGTAACGGGCTCTGGCCCATCCCCGGCAGGTCCACCACGGTGACCCGGAAGCGTTCCAGCAGCGCCGGCACGATGTCGTCGAAGACGATGGCGTGCAGGCCCCAGCCGTGGATCAGCACGATATCCTGGGCCTGGTCGTCACTGACGCCGGTGGCTTTGTAGGTGTTATGGAACGGAATCAGACGCGGCATGGGTTGTCCTCCAGGGCGCCCAGCAGACGGTCCACGTCCGCCTCCCGGTGCGCGGCGGAAAGGGTGACGCGCAGCCGTGCCTGGCCCTCCGGCACCGTAGGCGGGCGGATCGCGGATACCAGCACGCCGTGCTCCGCCAGCGCGCGGCTCAGCGTCAGCGCGGCGCCGTCGTCGCCGATCAGGATCGGCTGAATGGGCGTGTCGGAAGCCATCAGCGTGTAGCCCAGCTCGGTGGCACCGCGGCGGAACCGCTGAATCAGGGCGCTCAGATGCGCCCGGCGCTGCGGTTCACGGCGCGTCTTATCCAGGCTCACCAGCGTAGCGGCGGCCACGGCGGCGGGCATGGCGGTGGTGTAGACATAGGTGCGGGCGAACTGAATCAGCGTTTCGATCAGCTCGTTGGAACCGGCCACGAAGGCGCCGGCGGTCCCCAACGCCTTGCCGAGAGTGCCCATGTACACCGGCACCCGCTCGTTGACCCCTTGGGCGAACGCGGTGCCGCGGCCCTGGCCGTCCAGTACGCCCAGGCCGTGGGCGTCGTCCACCATCAGCCAGGCATCGCCCGCGTCACAGGCGTCCAGATAGGCGGCCAAGGGCGCCTGGTCGCCGTCCATGCTGAACACCCCATCGGCCACCACCAGCTTGCGCCCGGCGTCGCTGCGCGCCAGTTGCGCGGCCAGGGCATCGGCATCGTTGTGGGCAAAGCGCCGGAAGCGGGCACCGCTGAGCAGGCCCGCGTCCAACAGGGAAGCGTGATTGAGACGGTCCTGGAACACGGCGTCACCCTTGCCGACCAGGGCGGTGATCGCGCCGATATTGGCCATATAGCCGGTGGAGAACAGCAGCGCCCGCTCGCGGCCGGTGTGCGTCGCCAGGGCCTCTTCCAGCATCTGATGCGGACGCTGATGCCCGCACACCAAGTGGGAGGCGCCGCTGCCCACGCCCCAGCGGTCGGCGGCATCGCGGAACGCCGCCACCACGTCCGGGTCGTTGGCCAGGCCCAGGTAGTCGTTGGCGCAGAAATTCAGGTGTTCGCGACCGCCCACCACCGCCGTGCGGCCACAGGGGCCGTCCATCAGCGTCGGCTGACGGAAGCGCTGCCGGGCGCGCCGTTCATCCAGGCGCGCGGAAAGATCGAAAGCCAAGGCCGGGCTCCGCGCGATTCAGGCGTCCACCTTCCGGTGGGCGGGGCGGCCGGTATCCTTATCGAGCACGTGCTTGGCGCCGCGCCGGGTCTGAGCGCTGTACGCCAGGGCGTCGTGGTAGAGGCCGTTTTGCGCCGCTTCGTTCTCCACCACTTGCTGGCGCAACGCTTCCTCGTGGGCCTCGTCGGAGGCTTCGTGGCGCGGGTCCAAGGAGTGAATGCCCAGACGCTTGAACAACTGATGATCGTGGCTGGCTTCCGGGTTGTCGGTGGTCAGCAGACGCTCGCCGTAGAACATGGAATTGGCGCCAGCCATGAAACACAAGGCCTGGGCCTGGTCGTTCATTTCCTGGCGTCCGGCGGCCAGCCGTACATAGGACTGGGGCATCAGAATCCGCGCCACCGCGACGGTGCGCACGAACTCGAACGGGTCCAGGTCGTCCACGTCGGCCAGCGGCGTGCCCTCGATCTTGACCAGCATATTGATCGGCACCGATTCCGGATGCTCCGGCAGGTTGGCCAGTTGCTGCAGCAGGCCGACCCGGTCGTTACGGTTCTCGCCCATGCCGACAATACCGCCGCAGCACACCTTCATACCGGCGTCGCGCACATTGGCCAGGGTGGTCAGGCGGTCACTGTAAGTGCGCGTGGTGATCACCTGGCCGTAGTATTCCGGCGAGGTGTCCAGGTTGTGGTTGTAGTAGTCCAGGCCGGCCTCGGCCAGGCTTTGCGCTTGCCCCTCGTCGAGCATGCCCAGAGTCATGCAGGTTTCCAGACCCAGGGACTTCACCTGACGCACCATATCCAGCACATAGGGCATGTCCTTGGCGCGCGGGCTGCGCCAGGCGGCCCCCATGCAGAACCGCGAGGCGCCGTTGTCCTTGGCGGCGCGCGCCTCTTCCAGCACCCGTTCCACCTCCAGCAGCTTCTCTTTCTCCAGCTCGGTGTTGTAGTGGCCGGACTGAGAGCAGTACTTGCAGTCTTCCGGGCAGGCGCCGGTCTTAATCGACAGCAGCGTGCTCACCTGCACCGCGTTAGGATCGAAATACTGGCGGTGCACGGTGGCGGCCCGGAATATCAGATCGTTGAACGGCAGGGTGAACAGGGCTTCGATCTCACCGCGATGCCAGTCGTGGCGTACGGCGTTCGGGGCGGCTTCGGACAGGGGCGTGGCGGCGGCTACAGTCATGATAATTTCTCTCTGAACAGTCAGCGTCAGACTAGCAGCGCCCCCGCGCCTGTCAACTTCCAACACGTAACAAGGTTAACCAATGGTTATTTATTGATCGTTTCTACTTTTTGCGAAGGTCCCCTCCAGCGGGGTCGCGGGTTATCGCTGGCGCCGAACCCTTCTACGAAGCTCGGTTTGTGGGAGCTTGCCTTGCAAGCGAAAGGCCGGCAAAGCCGGCCGGCAGGATTCCAGAGAGATTTCTAACGGTAGCACCATCAGCGTCTCTGGGATCCTGCGGGGCAACCTTTGCCGGGTGGCTGGAAGCCGCCCTTTTGCGGGCAGGGCCCGCTTCCACAAAGTGCCGCTTAGAAGTTGTAGTTGAGCTTGAGGCTGTACTGACGAGCGTCGCCGTAGTAGCCGCCGTTATAGAAACCCAGGTTGTTGTAGTACTTCTCGTCGGTAAGGTTGCTCACGTTGGCGGTCACCGCCAGGGCCCGGTTGAAGCGGTAGCGGGCCATCAGGTCGACCAGGGTGTAGCTGTCCTGGACGAATTTATAATCGCCACTCTGGCCCGGGCGGGTGACGAAGGCATAGGTCTTGTTTTGCCAGGCCACCCCGGCCCCTACTGTCAGGCCCTCGAACCGGCCGCTTAGACGGTAGCGGGTGGACAGGCGCACCATCTCCTCGGGGGAGGTGGTTTTCAACTCGTCGCCTTCCGGGTCTTCGGTGACCCGATGGGTATAGCCGGCCAGCATCTGCCAGCGCGGCAAAATCTCGCCAGAGGCGGTCAACTCGAAGCCGTTGGTTTGCGCGCCGTCCACGGCCCGGTACGCCTGGGAATTGGGCGGTGCGCCGGGAATCGGCTCGCCGGTGGCCTCGGCCAGGTTGTCCTGGTCGACACGGAACACCGCCACACCGGTGTTCAGGCGACCGCCGCGGAACTCGCTCTTCAGACCCGCCTCGTAGCTGTTCCCTTCTTCCGGATCGAGGATTCTGTTGTTCAGGTCCCGCTGGGTTTGCGGCTGGAAAATACTGGTGTAGCTGGCGTACACGGAATGCCGGTCGGTGAGGTCGTAGACCACGCCGGCGAAGGGCACCACCTCGCCGTTTTCCTGGTAGCGCTCGGCGAAATCACCGCTCCAGTTAAAGCCGCCCCGGTCGACGCGCCAGTCCACCACCCGGGCGCCGGTAATCACCGCCAGGTCGTCGGTGGGTTTAAAGCGGGCGGTGGTGTACAGGCCGGTCTGTGAGGCGCGCTCATTTTCATCGGTATTGATATCGCCCCACAGAGGCTTGGCCCGGTCGCCCTCCCAGGTAAAGAGATTGTCCAGGGTGTTGTCGAAGTTCACCGAGGGCTGGCCGATGTAGTCGAGCTTGCTGCGCGAATAGCTGGCGCCAACGATCAGCTCATGGTGTCGGCCGAACAGTTCGAACGGACCATTGGCATAGGCGTCGAAGGTATGCTGCTTCTTGTCTTCCTGGTAGCGACCCGACCAGAACGTCAACCCGCTGCCGTCCCGGTTCAGGGTGCCGCCGCCGGCGGACGCCAATTCAGCGTCGTAGTTGTTTTCCTGGTAGGTGTAGGCGAGTTTGCCGTACCAGCCGCTGTTGAACTGGTGCTCCAGGTTGACGAAGGCGGTGCGGGCGTCCTGGGCCCAGCGGCTCCAGTCGGTGGCCGGGTTGGTATCCCGGTCCAGATCGGCGATGCCGCCGTCGCTGTAGAACAGCGGCACGCCGCCCCAGGTGGAACCCTCCGGGTCGTAGTCCATGGAATCCACGCCCAGAGTGATCATGGTGTCCTCGGAAAGATCCGCTTCCAGAACGCCGTAGAACACCTGCTTTTCGTTCTCGTAGTGATCCAGGAAGGACTCGCCCTGCTCGTAGGCGGTGACAAAACGGCCGCGCACCTTGCCGTCGTCCGTGACCGGGCCACCCACATCCAGTTCACCCCGGTAGCCGTTCCAGCTGTTTACTTCCAGGCCCGCCTGCCCGGCGAATTCCCGGGTGGGCTTCTTGCGCACCAGGTTGATGGTGGCGGACGGGTTACCGATGCCGTGCAGCAAGCCGCTGGCGCCGCGCAGCACTTCGACCCGGTCGTAGATAAACGTGTCCGCGTGGGCACTTTGCTTACCCAGGGTGCTGCTGCGCATGGACGGCATGCCGTCATAGAGAAAATTGGTGATATCGAACCCGCGGGCGCTGAAGGTGAGCCGTTCGGTGTCCTGGGTATTGACGGTAACGCCGGGGGTTCGCTGCATCACCTCGGCGAGGCTGTTGAGCCCGAAATCCTCCATTTGCTCGCGAGTAATGACGGTGACCGACTGGGGCGTTTCCCGGGGGGACAACACCATGCGGGTAGCGGTGTTGCTGGCACCGCTGGTGTAGCTGCCGGACCCTTCCGTGGTCATGCCGGCATCGTAACCGTCCACGGACGCGCCGACCACGTCGATGGTGTCCAGCTCATGGCTATTCTCGGCATCGTCGCCGGCCGCGTGCAGGGCGGGACTGCCGGCCAGAATCAGGCAGAGGGAAAGACGGGAAAAGCGTAATGCAGACATAGTGGACCCCCAGTTGGTGTTTTCGACGATGGCTTGGGGAGACCTGGCTACGTCACTGGACGGCAATGATAACCATTCCTATCTTTATGTCAAAAATACGTGAATTACCCTTCGCCGGCGCTTCGGCTTACCGGCATTGCAGCCACGGCCTACACGACCTTGAGGGGATGTCGGCTGGGCAGGTCCCGCCGCCAGGGCGATGATGGCGCCCTACACACCCAGGAAGACGGAGGACACGGATGTGGTTCGATCTTGCCGAGCCCTGCCTGTTGTGCGGTCGGCGCAGCCCACGGGGCCTTTGCCGGCTGTGCACTGGAGAGCTGCGCGACGGCGGCGCCCTGTACGATCCGCTTTGCCGCTGCGGGCTGCCCGGCACCGACGGCGGCGCTTTGTGCGGGCGCTGCCTGCGACGGCCGCCGCCGTTCACCACCACCTACTGCCACTGGATTTATCAATTCCCGCTCGACCGCCTGATCAACGCCTACAAGCATCAGGGCTGCCTGCCGGCGGAACGGGCCCTGGAACCCTTGCTGCGCGAGCAGCCGCTGCCCTGGCCCGACGCCGAGGTGCTTTGCCCCCTGCCGGCCCATTGGCGGCGCCGGCTGGAAAGGGGCTTCGATCAGGCGGAGCGGCTGGCGCTGATGCTGGCCCGTCACTGGCGGCGCCCGGTGGCGCCGTTACTGCTGCGTCACCGCCCCACTGGCCACCAACAGGGGCTGGGTCGCGCGGAACGGGTGCGTAACCTGCGCCATGCTTTCGTGGCCAGGCCCGGTGCCCGCTACCGACGGGTGCTGTTGATTGACGACGTGATGACCACCGGCACCTCCGCGCGGGCCGCCAGCCGGGCGCTGCTCGAAGGCGGCGCCGAGGAAGTGCGCGTCTGGGCACTGGCAAGAACCCTTCATCAGGCGCGCTAAGCCGATCTACAAAGTACTGTTTGTGGGAGCGAGCCCGGCTCGCGAAAGGCCGCCAAAGGCGGCCGGCAGGAACCAGAGACGTTATTTTCGCCTGTCTGGCATCAGGCACCACGGGTCCTTCATAATGCCCTCTTCGTTCCGCAAACGGCCGCGCCCATGAAAATCAGCATCGCCCAAGGGCATAACCCGCCGCACAACATCAACGGCATCACCGTGATCATCGATGTGATCCGCGCCTTCACCACCAGTCACGAAGCGTTTCTGGGCGGCGCCAGCCATATTTACCCGGTGTCCAGCGCCGACGACGCCTTCCGGCTGCGCGAAGACTACCCCGAAGGCCTGCTGGTGGGCGAGGTGCAGGCCCTGCCCATCGAGGGCTTCGACTACGGCAATTCGCCCTGGGAAATCCGCCACACCGATGTGCGCGGCCGTTATCTGATCATGCGCACCACCAACGGCGTAGCCGCCACCCTGCGCGCCCGCGACAGCCGTCAGGTGCTGGTCGCCGCGCTGATCAACGCGGAAGCCACCGCCGACTATATCCGCGAGCAAAACCCGGACACCGTGGTGCTGGTGGCGTCCCACCCCACCGGCGACGAAGACGTGGCCTGCGCCGAATACATCCGTGGCCTGCTGGGTGGCGAGGGCATCAGCCTGGAGCAGGCCCGTGAGCGCACCCGGAACGCGTTTGCGGCGCAGAAGTTCCTGGACGGCAGCCACCCGCGCCTGCGCCCCCAGGACATCGATATGGCCGCTTCCAGCGCCGGCCCGAGCGCCCTGATCATGGGCGTGACCTACGAGCCGGTGCCGCGCATCGATGTGGTCCACCCCGCTTCCTGACCTTTTCCATCAACCCCGCCGCTCCCCTTGATCAATGACGACCCGGCGGGCGCCTGTTAGCGTCCTGGAAACCTCTGAGAAACCCCTAGCTTGGAACCGTCATGATCGAGTGGAACGAACAGCAGCAGATGATCCAGAAAATGGTACGCGACTTCGTAGCCAAGGAAGTGGTGCCCAACCTGGACGATATCGAATACAACGGCGTGCCGCCCTACGACATCCTGCGCAAGATGATTAAGACCTTCGGCATGGATGTGATGGCGACGCAGAACTACGAAAAGCAGATCGCCCGCGAGAAAGCCGCCGCCGAAAAAGGCGAGGACGCCCCCACCAAGAAGAAAGACGGTCCTTCCGAGGGCGCCGGCGATCAGGCGGCGATGACCATGATCCCGATCATTGAACTGAGCCGTCATGCCCAGGGGCTGGTCACCGCCATGGGCGTGTCCATGGGGCTCACCGGCGGTGCCATCATGAGCAAGGGCACCATTGAACAGAAAGAGCGCTGGGCGCTGCCGCTGCTGACCCTAGAGAAAGTGGGCGCTTGGGCGATCTCCGAGCCGAACTCCGGCTCCGACGCCTTCGGCCAGATGAAAACCCTGGCGAAGCGCGACGGTAACGGCGGCTACATCATCAACGGCAGCAAGACCTGGATCACCAACGGCCCCTACGCCGACACCATCGTGCTGATCTGCAAGCTCGATGAGGAAGGCGTGGAGCCCAAGGACCGCAAGATCGTGTCTTTTATTCTCGACGCCGGCATGGAAGGCCTGGAGCAGTCCAAGCCGTTCAAGAAGATGGGCATCGGCTCCTCGCCCACCGGCGAGCTGTTCTTCAGTGACCTGAAGGTGGGCGCCGACCGCCTGCTCGGCGGCAGCGAAACCAGCTATGGCCGCTCCGGCGCCAAGGCCACCTTCATGCAGGAACGGGCCGGCGTCGCCGCCATGGCTCTGGGGATGGTGGAGCGCGCTCTGGAACTGTCCACCGCCTACGCCCGTGACCGGGCCCAGTTCGGCCGCCCGATCGGCGACAACCAGTTGATTCAGTTGAAACTGGCGAAGATGGAAGTGGCCCGCACCAACCTGCAGAACATGGTGTTCCGCTATATCGAGATGACCGCCGCCGGCAAGCAGATGAGCCTGGCGGAAGCCTCGGCGATGAAACTTTATGCCGCCCAGATCGCCATGGAAGTGTCCACCGAGGCGGTCCAGGTGCACGGTGGCTACGGTTACATGCGCGAATCGCGCGTGGAGCAGCTGATGCGCGACGCCAAAATCCTGCAAATCTACGCCGGCACCGACGAGATGCAGATCATCGCCATTGCCCGGGACCTGCTGGGAAGAAGCTAAGGGGCGCAAGCGGCAGGCTTGGAGCTTGCGGCTTGAAGCTTGTAGCCTGTCGGAATGAAACAAGGAGGATTTCCCATGGCACTACAGCAACAGCATTGCGAAGCCTGCCACGCCGAGGCGCCCCGCATCAGCGATGAGGAAGCGGACAAGCTGCGCGTCGAAATCCCGGAGTGGAAGCAGGTCGAGGAAGACGGCGAAGAAAAACTGCAACGCCAGTTCAAGTTCAAAGACTTCGCCCAGGCACTGGCGTTCAGCAACCAGGTTGGCGATCTGGCGGAACAGGAAGGGCATCACCCGGCCTTGTTGACCGAGTACGGCAAGGTCACGGTGACCTGGTGGACGCATAAAATCGGCGGCCTGCACCGCAACGATTTCATCTGCGCGGCGAAAACCGACGCGCTGTTCGAAAAAAGGGCCTGACGTCGAATGGACTCACCCGCTCCCTGGACGCTGAGAGGGCACGCCTACGTCTGTGCCCTGGCGATGCCCGATGCCCTGCGTCGGCAGCAAGGCGGCACCGCCGCAGTACTCGGCCCGGCGACTGGCCGCCTCGGGGTGGTCATGTTCGTGGAGTACCAGCGTTCAGAGGTGGGGCCGTACCGGGAGTTGTTGTTCATGCCCGGGCCCTGTCGCTTTCCAGACGGCCGCCGGCGCTGGTCGATCGGCCGCATCTATGTGTCCAGCGAAGACAGCGCCCTCAATGGCAACCGCAACTGGGGCCTGGACAAGCGCGTGGCCTCCTTCCAGGTCGAGCGAACCCGCTACGGCGAGAGCGTGACCGTGCGCTACCAGGACCGGGACATCGCCGGTCTGACCCTGAAGCGGCGCGGCCCTGCCCTGCCCGTACTCGGACCCTGGCTGCCCGAGCGCTGGCGCCGGCTGGGCCAGGTGCGCGACAACCAGCAATTCGTCTTCGCGCCCTCGGTGCGGAGCCGCCTGGGCGTTGCCAGCCTGAGCGAGGCCTGGGGCAACGGTAAGGATTTCCCGCAGTTGCAGTACGGCCGCGGACGCGGCTCTCTGTACCTGCCGGACTTCCACCTCGACTTCCCCGAAGCGGATATCCAACCCCTGGCCTGAACCGGTCGGTGACCGGAACCATCATCCGGCTGTCGCTTCGCGACAGCCGCCCCACACGCGCCCTTTGCTAGCATGGGTCACGGCAATCAGGAGAGACCCATGGCTTTAAGCGAAGAGCAAAAAGAACAAATCAAAGCGGCGTCGGATAAAACCTTTCCGTTCGTGGAGCGCTGCGGCGCCAAAACCCTGGAGGTGGACCGCGGCTACTGCAAGATGATGATGCCGCTGGCCCCGAATCTGAATCATGTCGGCATCATGTACGCGGGCGCGCTGTACACCGTGGCGGAGCTGCCCGGCGGCGTGATCTATATGTCATCGTTCGACACGCAGCGCTTTTATCCGATCGTCAAGGATATGCAGATTCGTTTCCGCCGGCCGGCCACCACCGACGTGACCGTGGAAGTGCGCATCACCGACCAGGAGATCGAGCGCATTCAGGCCGAGGCGGACGCCAACGGCAAATGCGATTTTGAGTGGGATACCGAGATCAAGGACGAGAAAGGGGAAGTGGTGGCGCTGACGCACAACGTGTATCAACTGCGCAAAATCGGCAGTTGAATCGCTATACAGAAGGGTCAAAGCGGCATCCGCAATTAATTGCCGCTTTCGCAAAGGCGTATTGACAGGCTTTGTTTATCAGAGCTAGCCTGAAATCGCACTCTGATGAGGCACGGAGCCCGGGAGTGCGATTCCGACATGAGAGTCTGGAAATCACGCGCGGCCTTCGGGCCGCGCTTTTCATTTGCGCTCGCCCAACTCCACCACGGCTTCGATAAACGCCTTGGCGTGCTCCGGGTCCACTTCCGGTGTAATGCCGTGGCCCAGATTGAAGATATGCCCCGGGTGATCGCCAAAGTCGTCGAAGATTCTCGCCACCTCGGCGCGAATCGCCGCCGGTGAGGCGTACAGCACCGCCGGGTCCATATTGCCCTGCAGCGCCACCCGGTCGCCCACGCGGCGGCGGGCCTCGCCGATGTTGATGGTCCAGTCCAGACCCAGGGCGTCACAGCCAGTATCGGCCATGGATTCCAGCCACAGACCGCCGTTCTTGGTGAACAGGATCACCGGCACCTTGCGGCCCTCGGCGTCCGGCTCCAGCCCGTCGACGATGCGCTGCATATAGCGCAGCGAGAACGCCTGATACGCTTCAGCGGACAAGGCCCCGCCCCAGGTATCGAAAATCTGCACCACCTGGGCGCCGTGGCGAATCTGGGCGTTCAGGTAGTCAGTAACCGCCCGGGCCAGCTTGTCGAGCAGCGCATGGGCCAGTTCCGGCCGGTTGTAAACCATGCCCTTAAGGTGCCGGAAATCCTTGCTGGGGCCGCCTTCCACCATATAAGTCGCGAGCGTCCAGGGGCTGCCGGAGAAACCAATCAAAGGCACCCGGCCGTTCAACGCCCGGCGAATGGTGCTCACCGCGCGCATCACGTAGTCCAGATCCGCTTCCGCATCCGGCACGGGCAACGCAGCGATCTCTTGCTCGGTGCGCACCGTCTTGCGGAATTTAGGGCCCTCGCCGGGTTCGAAGTACAGGCCCAGCCCCATGGCGTCGGGGATGGTGAGGATGTCAGAGAACAGAATCGCCGCGTCCAGCGGATAACGCTCCAGAGGTTGCAGCGTCACCTCGCAGGCCAGCTCCGCATTGCGGCACAGGTCCATAAAAGACCCGGCCTGCTCGCGGGTGGCCCGGTACTCCGGCAGGTAACGACCGGCCTGGCGCATCATCCAGATTGGCGTGCGATCCACCGGCTGGCGGGTCAGCGCTTTCAACAAACGGTCATTCTTCAGCGGCGCGTGCATAAATATTCCTACGTTTGGCGGCTAGACATCCAAATAATCGAGGATGCCTTTGGCGGCTTCGCGGCCTTCCCAGATGGCGGTCACCACCAGATCGGAACCGCGCACCATATCGCCACCGGCGAAGATCTTCTCGTTGCTGGTCTGGAACGGGAAGGCCTGCTTCTCCACGGCGGTAACGCGGCCGGCATCGTCGGTGACCACGTTCTTGGCGTCGAACCAGTCGGACGGACTGGGGCGGAAACCGAACGCCACGATCACCGCGTCGGCGGGCAGCACTTCTTCGCTATCAGGAATCGGCTCCGGGCGACGGCGACCGTTGTTGTCGGGCTCGCCAAGCTTGGTTTCCACCACCTTCACACCGACCACCTTGCCGTTTTCACCGACCACTTCGATCGGCTGGCGGTTGAACAGGAACTGCACGCCCTCTTCCTTGGCGTTGGCCACTTCCCGGCGGGAGCCGGGCATGTTTTCCTCGTCGCGGCGATAGGCGCAGACCACGCTGTCGGCGCCCTGGCGGATGGACGTGCGATTACAGTCCATGGCGGTATCACCGCCGCCCAGAATCACCACGCGTTTGTTGCTCACGTCGATGAAGTCCGCCGGGTCTTTTTCAAAGCCCAGGTTGCGGTTGGCGTTGGCGACCAGGAACGGCAGCGCTTCGTGAACGCCGTCCAGATCCTCGCCGGGGAAACCGCCTTTCATGTACGTGTAAGTCCCCATGCCCATGAACACCGCGTCGAACTCTTCCAGCAGTTCGTCGATGGTCACGTCAGTGCCGATTTCCGTGTTGAGACGGAACTCGATACCCATGCCCTCGAACACTTCACGGCGCTTGGTCATCACCGGCTTTTCCAGCTTGAACTCGGGAATGCCGAACGTCAGCAGACCGCCGATTTCCGGATAACGGTCGAACACCACCGGCTTCACGCCGCTGCGCACCAGTACGTCCGCGCAGCCGATACCCGCCGGGCCGGCGCCGATCACCGCCACTTTCTTATCGGTCCACACCACCTTGGACATGTCCGGGCGCCAGCCCATGGCCAGGGCGGTGTCGGCGATGTACTTCTCGGTGGCACCGATGGTCACCGCGCCGAAGCCGTCATTCAGGGTGCAGGCACCCTCGCAGAGACGGTCCTGCGGGCACACACGGCCACAGACTTCCGGCAGGGAGTTGGTCTGATGCGCCAGCTCCACCGCTTCCATCAGGTTGCCTTCACTGATCAGCTTCAACCAGTTGGGGATGTAGTTGTGCACCGGGCACTTCCATTCGCAATACGGATTACCGCAGTGCAGACAGCGATGCGCCTGGTGCTCCACTTCCCGGGTTTCATACGGGTAGTAGATTTCCTCGTAGCGGTCCTTGCGCTGCTCGATGTCCTTTTTCTTCGGGTCCACCCGGGGGACATCAAGAAACTGGAAATGGTTGTTTAAACGTTCAGCCATGTTGTTCCCCGTTATGCCGGATTCGCACGCGTGCTTTTGAGCAGATCTTCCAGGCTGGCCGCTTTGGGCTTCACCAGCCAGAATTTACGGCTCATGGCATCGAAATTATCAAGAATGTACTGGCCCCATTCGCTGCCGGTCTCTTCCACGAATTCATGGATCACGTGGCGCAGATGGCTGCGGTGGGATTCGGTGGCCTCGGAGCTGATGCGATGCAGCTCAATCAGTTCCGGATTCACGCGGTCGAAGAAGTCGTTGTCTTCATCCAGCACATAGGCGAAACCGCCGGTCATGCCGGCACCGAAGTTGTGCCCGGTGCGGCCCAGTATGGTGACGCAGCCGCCGGTCATGTATTCACAGCAGTGGTCGCCGGAGCCTTCCACCACGGCGTGCACCCCGGAATTACGCACCCCGAAACGCTCGCCGGCGGTGCCGGAGGCGAACAGCTTGCCGCCGGTGGCGCCGTACAGACAGGTGTTACCGATGATCGCGGTGTCCTGGGTCTTGAACGGGCTGCCCTTGGGCGGGCGGATCACCACCTTGCCCCCGGCCATGCCTTTGCCGACGTAATCGTTGGCATCGCCTTCCAGGTACAGGTGCAGGCCGCCGGCGTTGAAGACACCGAAGCTCTGCCCGGCGGTGCCGGTGAAACGCGCACGAATCGGCGCGTGGTCCATACCCAGGTTGCCGTGGTGCTTGGCGATTTCCCCGGACACGGTGGCGCCCACCGAACGGTCGCAGTTGGTGATGGTGTAGTGGAACGAGCCGCCGGATTTGTTCTCCACGGCGGTGCGCATTTCCTCCACCATCTTGCGGTTGAGCGTGCCCTTGTCGAACGGCTCGTTGCGCTCCACCTGGCAATGGGTCGGTTTGTCCGCGGCGATGTGGTCGTTGCGCAGCATGGGCGTCAGATCCAGACGCTTCTGCTTGTCGGTGTTGCCCTCGATGCGCTCGAGGAGATCGGTGCGGCCGATCAGGTCCGGCAGGCTCTTCACACCCAGCGCCGCGAGCAGCTCACGCACTTCCCGCGCCACGAAGGTGAAGTAATTGATCAGCAGTTCCGGTGCGCCGATAAAGTGCTCCTGGCGCAGATCCTCACGCTGGGTGGCCACGCCGGTGGCGCAGTTGTTCAGGTGGCAGATACGCAGGTACTTACAGCCCAGTACCACCATCGGCACAGTGCCGAAACCGAACGACTCGGCGCCCAGAATGGCGGCTTTGATCACGTCCAGGCCGGTCTTCAAGCCGCCGTCGGTCTGCAGACGGATCTTGTCGCGCAGATCGTTGGCACGCAGCGCCTGGTGCGCCTCGGACAGCCCCAGCTCCCAGGGGGAGCCGGCGTAACGGATCGAGGTGAGCGGGCTGGCTGCGGTGCCGCCGTCGTAACCGGAAATGGTGATCAGGTCGGCGTAGGCCTTGGCCACGCCGGACGCCACCGTGCCCACACCGGGCTCGGACACCAGCTTCACCGACACCTGCGCCGCCGGGTTGACCTGCTTGAGGTCGAAGATCAGCTGCGCCAGGTCCTCAATGGAATAGATGTCGTGGTGCGGCGGCGGTGAAATCAGCGTCACGCCGGGCACCGAGTGCCGCAAACGGGCGATCAGGGCGTTCACCTTGCCGCCCGGCAGCTGGCCGCCCTCGCCGGGCTTGGCGCCCTGCGCCACCTTGATCTGCAGCACTTCGGCGTTGACCAAATAATGCGGGGTCACGCCGAACCGGCCGGAGGCGATCTGCTTGATCTTGGAGACCCGCTCGGTACCGAAACGGGCCGGGTCTTCGCCGCCCTCACCGGAGTTGGAGCGCCCACCCAAGCGGTTCATCGCCGTGGCGATGGCTTCGTGGGCCTCGGGGCTGAGCGCGCCCAGGGACATGCCCGCGGAGTCGAAGCGCGGCAGGATGTTTTCGATCGGCTCGACGTCGTCCAGTTCAATCGCCGGCACGTCCTGACGCACATGCAGCAGGTCCCGCAAGGTGGCGATGGGGCGGTCGTTGACCAGCGCCGCGTACTCCTTGTACGCATCGTAGTCGCCGTCCTGGGTGGCCCGGTGCAAGGCATAGATCACGTCCGGATTAAAGGCGTGGTACTCCTTACCGTGGATATACTTGAGCACACCGCCCGGATCGATCGGCTTGCGCTGCTTCCAGGCGTCCTTGGCGATGATCTTCTGGTCGTTTTCGAAGTCCTCGAAACCGGCGCCTTCGATGCGGCTTTGCACGCCGCGGAAGCACAGGTCCACCACGTCGCTGGCGACACCCACGGCTTCAAACAGCTGCGCGCCGCGGTAGGACGTAATGGTGGAGATCCCCATCTTTGAGAGGATCTTCATCAGGCCCTTGTTGATGCCCTTGCGGAAGTTTTTCTGCAACTCCACCGGATCACCGATCAGCTCCCCGCTTTTCACCATGTCCGCGATCACGTCGTAGGTGAGGTACGGGTAGACGGCGGTGGCGCCGAACCCGAACAGCACCGCGAAGTGGTGCGCGTCACGGACGGTGGCGGTTTCCACCACGATGTTGGCGTCACTGCGCAGGCCGCAGGCGGTCAGATGGTGGTGCACTGCGCCGGTGGCCATCAACGCGTGGATGGTGAGCTGATCCTGCTGAATGCCGTGGTCCGACAGCACCAGGATAATGTTGCCGTCACGGACTGCCTGGGCGGCCTGCTCGCACAGCGCTTTGACCGCGCTTTCCAGACCCTGGTCGGGCTGATAGTGCAGTGACAAACGGGCGTGGCCGTAGCCGGGCCGGTCGATCTTGAGCAGGTTGGTGAACTTGGAATGCGACAGCACCGGCGTGGACAGAATCGCACGGTCGGCGTGGTCGGAGGTTTCCTCGAACACATTCCGTTCCGAACCGACACAGGTTTCCAGGCTCATCACGATCGCTTCGCGGAGCGGGTCGATGGGCGGGTTGGTCACCTGCGCGAATTGCTGCCGGAAATAATCGTAGAGCGGACGCTGGCGTTCGCTGAGCACCGCCATGGGGGTGTCGTCACCCATGGAGCCGGTGGCTTCCTGGCCGGCTTCCGCCAGCGGGCGAATCACCTGATCACGCTCTTCGAAGCTGATCTGGAAGAACTTCTGGTAGCTGAGCAGATCCTGCGGATCGATGTCGTCGGTGCGCTCCACCTCGTGGTCGTAGTTGGCTTCGATGCGCAGCGCGCTTTCCTTGAGCCACTGACGATAGGGATGGCGTACCTTGAGACGGTTGTCGATATCACTGGTGTGCAGCAGCTCGCCCTTCTCGATGTCAACGGCGAGAATCTGACCGGGACCGACGCGGCCCTTGGCGACCACATCTTCCGGCTGGTAGCTGTATACGCCGATCTCGGAGGACAGCGTGATAAAGCCGTTCTTGGTGATCACCCAGCGGGCCGGGCGCAGGCCGTTGCGGTCGAGCATACAGACCGCGTGGCGGCCGTCGGTCATGACCAGACCGGCGGGGCCGTCCCAGGGCTCCATGTGCATGGAGTTATATTCGTAGAAGGCACGCAGATCCGCGTCCATGGTTTCCACGTTCTGCCAGGCCGGCGGCACCATCATGCGCACCGCGCGGAACAGGTCCATACCGCCGGAGACCAGCACTTCCAGCATGTTGTCCATGCTTGAGGAGTCCGACCCTTCGCGGTTGACCAGCGGGCTCAGGTCGCTGAGGTTCGGCAGCAGCTCGTTCTCGAACTTGTTCTCCCGCGCCAGCGCCCAGTTACGGTTGCCCTGAATGGTGTTGATCTCACCATTGTGCGCCAGATAGCGGAACGGCTGGGCCAGCGGCCACCGCGGCGAGGTGTTGGTGGAGAACCGCTGGTGGAATACCACAATGGCGGTTTCCATGGTCTCGTCGCTGAGATCCGGATAAAACGCCGGCAGGTCCACCGGCATCATCAGGCCTTTATAGGAAACCACCGCCGAGGACAGGGAGCAGACGTAGAAATAGCCGTCCGCTTCGATACGCTTTTCCGCATGCCGACGGGCGAAGAACAAGCGCCGGTTAAGCTGGTCGTCGCTGTCGCCCTCGGCGGCCACCAGAACCTGGTGGAAACCGGGCAAGGACTGCTTAGCCAGATCGCCCAGGCAGGACGGATCGGTGGGCACTTCCCGCCAGCCCAGCACGTTCACGCCCTGGGCTTCCATCTGCTCTTGCAGCACCGCTTTCTGGGCGCGGGCGCGCTCGGCATCCGGGTGGGTGAAGACCATCCCCACGGCATAGGTGTCGGGCAGGTCGATACCCTGCTCGTCGGCCACCTTGCGGAAGAAGGAGTCGGGCTTTTTCAGCAACAGACCGCAGCCGTCACCGGTTTTTCCATCGGCATTAATGCCGCCCCGGTGGGTCATGCAGGTGAGTGCTTCGATCGCGGTTTGCAGGAGCTCGTGGCTGGCCTTGCCCTCCATATGGGAGATCAGGCCGAAACCACAATTGTCCCGGAATTCTCCGGGCTCATAGAGCCCACGCACCAGCTTGGAATTCTGCTGCATCAAAACCTTTCCTCTTGAAATTCAGAGACTTACAGAAGGCGGAACAGGCGTCGAAACGACGGCGACGGCAAAAAAGGGATGTGCATTCTACACTTTGCGCCGATCAGCCACAAACAGGAAGACGGCACCGTCCTAACCGCACAGTGCCGGGTGGACAGCGCCGCTGGCAACCTCAGCGCAACTCTTTGCGTATCGAAGCCATGTCCCGCGGGAAGGGGCCGCCGCGCCGCAGCGCCTCGGGCAGCGCGTCGCGGGCCGCCAAAGCCGCATCACGGCTGGGATAGGGCCCCGCCAGCACCAGGTAGACCCGTTCGTCACCGCGTTCCGCCCGGTAGTAGGCGCCGTTACGGTCGATCTGGTCAAGTACCCCACGCGCACCGTCTTCCCGGCCGGTGGCCACCAGCTGCAGGAACCACTCTCCGTCGTCACGGGTGGCCAGCCAGTCTTCCTGCTGGTAGCCGAGACGGGCATCCAGCCCGGACAGTTGCGGTTCGCCACCGGATACGGTGGTCGGCGTTTCGTCCTCCGCCGTTTCGGCGGGCGCCGGGCGGGTCTGAGTGCGCGCCTCGGAAGGCTCGGCCTCAGCGGGTTCAGTGGCGGCCTGGTCCCCGGCGGGCTCGGGGGCTTCCGGCGCCGGCGGTGTGCGGGCCTGTTCCGGTGCCGGTCCGGCGGCCACCTGCTCCGGCACGTTTTCCGCCTCTTCGAAAGTGCGGGCGGAATCGTGGTATTCGGCCAGGGCGCGGCGGGTGCTTTCCGGGTCGCCGCGTCCGCCGCTCTTCACCTCGCTCGTCACCTCGCTCTCCGCCTCGCTCTCGCTTTGTGCCGCTTGCGGCGACGGCTCCGTCGGGTCTTGCGCCTCAGCCACCGGCTCCTTGGGCAGATCCAGGGCCACCACCTGATCCTGACCGGCCTCGTCGTCACCGCCGCTGGCCAGCCACAGCACCAATACCACCAGCACCAGCGCACCCACCGCCAGGCCGTGTCGCCAGGGCACCGGCTTGTTGGTCAGGCCGCCGCCACCGCCGGCTTTCGCTTCCAGCATCGGCAACAGCGCCGCGATGCGACCGTCGCTTTCCTCGCTCAGATCGCGGGCTTCCTGGTCGTCCAGCGCCAGCGCGAAGCCCTGATCGGCGAAGGCGGCCACGTCGTCCGCGTCCAGCGGCGGCAGCACCAGCACATCCTCGACGCTCAGCCCGGCGTCACGCAGATGCTCGGCGCAGCCCGGCTCGCCGCCGAACACATAGGTGAGGCGCTGCCCCAGCTTGCTCTTCAGGGACGCCATGGTGGCCAGGGCCTCGGAAGGCGCCTGGTGGGCGTTGTCCACCACGATCACCAGACTGGTGTCCGCCAGCGTCTGCTTGAGGGTGTCAGCCAGGTCGGCGCGCTCGATATCGAAATGCACCAGCATGGCGTCCACCACCGCGTTGGCGCCCAGGTCCTCGGCGCCGTCCAGGCGGATCAACTCAAAGTCGCCCACCAGCGACATGGACAGCATGCCCAGCAGGGTGGAAACGCCGCTGCCGGCCTCGCCCTCCAGCACCGTGGTGGCGCCGTCATGGGCGTGGCCGTTCAGGGCGTCAAGAAGGTCGCCGCGCTCGGCGCCCTCGTAGAAAAAATCCTCATCTCTCACAAAAGGCCTCGAGCGTTCGCGTCAATGCGTTCGTGTCGTATTCGCCTGTGACCAGGGCGTCGCCGATTTGGTTCAGCAACACCAGCCGCAGACGGCCATTCTGTACTTTTTTATCCAGCGCCATAAGGTCGCTGAAATCCGCCCGCGCCATGCCTGCCGGCGCGGTCACCGGCAGCTTCCAGGCCGCCAGACTGTCACCGACCCGGTCCAGGTCGGCCTGGTTCAGCCAGCCCAGCTCCAGGGACATGCGCGCCGCCATCACCATGCCGGCGGCAACCGCTTCGCCATGCAACCAGTCCCGGTAGCCGGTAAAGGTCTCCATGGCGTGACCGAAGGTGTGGCCAAGGTTGAGCAGGGCGCGGTTGCCCTGCTCGGTCTCATCGGCGGCCACCACTTCGGCCTTATTGCGGCAACTGCGCAGAATCGCTTCCGCCACCGGCGCCGTCTCGCGGGCGACCAAAGCCGCCTGGTTATCCAGCAGCCATTGGAAGAAATCCGGGTCGCGAATCAAGCCGTACTTGATCACTTCCGCCATGCCGGCGGCGAATTCCCGTTCTGGCAGGGTGTCGAGCACGGCGGTATCAATCACCACCGCGCGGGGCTGGTGGAAGGCCCCGATCATGTTCTTGCCGCGCGGATGGTTGACGGCGGTCTTGCCGCCCACCGAGGAATCCACCTGCGCCAACAAGGTGGTAGGCACCTGAATAAAGTCCACGCCGCGCTGATAGCAGGCGGCGGCGAAGCCCACCATATCGCCGATCACACCGCCGCCCAGCGCCACCAGCGTGGTGGTGCGCGAATGCCGGCTGGCCATCAAGGCGTCGAAAATACGCTCCAGGGTGGCCAGCGTCTTATGCTGCTCACCGTCCGGCAGGATCAGGGTGTCGCACTGCAGGTCGGTCAGACTGCTGGTGAGCGCCTCCAGGTAAAGGGGGGCAATGGTCTCGTTGGTAATCACCATCACCTGATTGCCGCGCACGTGGCGGCGGATCAGGTCCTGCCCGAGCAAATCGCGGTCGATGTAAATGGGGTAGCTGCGCTCGGCCAGCGACACATCAAGCTTCTGCATACGGCCTCGTAAAGCGGAGTGAGAGTGCGGGCATTATCGGCTGGCGTGGTCGGCCAGACAACCGAGCACCTGATCGGTCACTTTCTTGAGGTTACCGGAAGCGGTGGAGATCACGCCGTGCGCCACTTCCCGATACAGCGGGTCACGCTCCTGGAACAGGGCCTGAAGCCGGGCCTCCGGGTCGCTGGTCCGCAGCAGGGGCCGGTTGCGGTCGTTGCGGGTGCGGGCCAGCTGCACCTCCACCGGCGTCCACAGATAGATCACGCAGCCGCGCTCATGGAGGTGGCGTCGATTGTCCTCCTGGGTCACCACGCCGCCACCGGTGGCCAGAACAATACCCGCCATGCCGGTCAGCTCGTCGATCACGTCGCGTTCGCGGCGGCGAAATCCCTCCTCGCCTTCCATATCGAAGATCCAGGGGATATCGGCACCGGTTTTCTCTTCGATCACGCGGTCGGAATCGTAGAACGGGCGGCCCAGAACCTGGGCGAGGTGCCGGCCCAGGGTGCTTTTACCCGCCCCCATGGGCCCGACTAAGTACAGAGATGTGGAATCCTTTGGGTTCACCGACTAGCCATTGCGTCTTTCACCAGGCGAGGCGTGATAAAGATCAGCAGTTCCTGCTTGTTATCACGGTTCACCTTCTTGCGGAACAGGGCGCCCAACCAGGGAATATCACCCAGGAAGGGGGTTTTGACCGTGGATTCTATCTTTTCCTGTTGGAAAATGCCGCCCAAAACCACGGTTTCGCCGTCGTTGACCAGAACCGTGGTTTCCACCCGGTTGGTATTGACCGTCGGCGCGCCGGTATCGGTACCCAGGGAATCGTTGTTGACCTTGAGCTGCATGATCACATCGCCTTCCGGGGTCACCTGCGGGGTCACTTCCAGACGCAACTCCGCCTCGATGAATTCCACGGCGGTGGCGCCGGAGGCGGTAGCCACGTTAAAGGGCACCTGCTGACCGGACGCGATCACCGCCGGCTGTTGATCGGCGGTCAAAACCTTCGGCGTGGCGACCAGCTCGCCGTGCCCTTCCGCTTCCAGAGCGGACAACTCCAGCTCGATCAACCCGGAATCCAGGGAGGTAAAACCGATCGCGAAGCGAGTGGCTTCCTGGGAGGCCACCCCCATGTCGACAATCAGGTCGTTGTTCTGCTCTTCGTCGAATTCCTCGAACTCGCCCAGGGAGCCATCGTCTTCCCGGTCGATGTTGGCATAGTGCAACTCACGCAGGGAGGTGTGGCGGCCGGAGACCGCTATGCTCCTGCCTTCGTTGACCAGGCTGTCGCCGTCATAGGCGAGACCGCCCCAACGCACGCCGAATTCATCGGCCACATTGGTGCTGGCGATCACCACCCGCGCTTCGATCAGCACCTGCTGGACCGGGATGTCGAGCTGCTGAATCAGTCCACGGATATCCTGCAGCTTGGCCACGGTATCCTGAACAATCAGGGTATTGGTGCGCTGATCCACGGTCACCGAGCCGCGCCCGCTGACCAGGGAAGCGCCTTCGCCACCCTGGGAGGTGATCAGCGCCTTAAGCTCCTCGGCACGGGCATAGTTAATGCTGATGTACTCGGTGCGCAGCGGCGCCAGGGACGCCAGCTGTTTCTGGCTCTCCAATTCCTGCTTCTCGCGCGCGGCGATTTCGTCCGCCGGCGCCACCAGCAGCACGTTGCCGACCTTGCGCTTGTCCAGCCCCTTGGTCTTGAGGATCAAATCCAGCGCCTGATCCCAGGGCACGCTCTGCAACCGCAGGGTAATCTTGCCGCTCACCGTATCCGACGCCACCAGGTTCAGGTCGGTGAAGTCGGCGATCAGCTGCAGCACCGAGCGCACTTCGATGTCCTGGAAATTCAGCGACAGCTTCTCGCCGGTGTATTTGAAGGCATCGCGTCGCTGACGATTCTTTTCGTCCACGGTGAGCGGCTTGACGTTGATGCTGAACTGATTGTCCGCCTGATAGGCGAGATAGTCCCAGCTGCCTTGCGGCTCAATGGTGATCACGGTGCTGCCGTCCACTTCCTTGGTGTCGACGAACTGCACCGGGGTGGCGAAGTCGCTGACGTCCAGCCGGCGCAGTAGATCGTCGTCCACGTCGGCCCCCACGAAGCGAGCAATGATACGACCGCCTTCCTCGCGCACGTCTACCGGCATGGCGTCGTTGGCCAGTTCCACCAATACCCGGCCCTCACCGTCGTCGCCGCGGCGGAAATCAATATCGCGAACGCCGGCACTACTGGGCGCCGCGCGGCGCTGCACGGTGTCGCTGGCCGGGTCCATCGCCGGAGTGGCGTTGTTCGCGCCCAGGGTGATCACCAGTTCTTGGCCTTCGATCCGCGTTTTATAGCCGGTCAGCTGGTCCAGGTTGAAGATCAGACGGGTTCTTTCCTTGGCGCCCAGCACCATCAGGCTGCGGACATTGCCGGAACCCAGGTTGTGTTCTTTCACCTTGATCTGATTACGGGTGTCGAGCAGATCCAGGGCCACTCGCGCCGGTTGCTCGATACTGTAGCCCTTGACCTCTGGAGCGGCGCCCTCGAAGGACACGCGCACCTCCACGCCGTCACCGGGCAGGGTATTGGCGCGCAGGTCGGTTACCGTCGCCGCCCGCCCCAGGGTGGCCGCGCTCAACCCCACCAGCATCAGCAGCAACGCCGCCCAACGCCGGGACGCAGCCCTTGTTTTTGTTGATGTGAAGATAATCATAACTGGCATCCCCAGCAGCGGTTATTCAGCAAGCGAAATGTTTCGGGAGCGTTCCACCCAGCCGTCCTGTCCATCCGGGACGATCTCGACCAGCGCGATCTGGTCGCTGGACACTTCCACCACGCGTCCGAAGTTTCTACCCATATAACTTCCCACCCGTACCCGGGTCACCGAGCCGGTGGGGTCTTCGATCAAGGCTTCCAGCGGATTGCTGGGCTTGGTGATGGTGCCCACCATGGCCAGCGCATCCAGGCTGAAGCCCTCCAGGTATTGCTTGGGCCGGCTCAGGTCCGGCTCCACCGGACGCCCTTCCGGCACCTCCAACAGCTTTTCGTCCACCGGCCGCGAAAACGGCGCCCGCAGTTTATGCGCCGCATAGGTGTAAGTGGCGATCGGCTTGAACTCCGGCGGCGGCTCAATCCGGCCCCTCGGACGCGCCTTGATCTCCGTCATCCGCGCGTCCAGCTCATTGATGCCGGCACCCGAACCGCAGCCTTGCAGCAACGCGGCGGCCGCCACCAGCACCAATCCGTACGCAATGGATTTACGTCCATTCATGTTCGTTCCCCTCAGGACCGGCCGCCTTTGGCCCGGTTATTCTTCTCCGTACCCTGACCGCCACCGTCGTCATCGCCCCCGGCGTAACGGTAGGTCTTGGCGGTAATCGACATGTCCAGCATGCCCCGCGACCCGGCCTCTTCCTTGATCGGCACGACCTTGAAATCATGCAGCGTCACGATGCGCGGCAGCGCCGCCACCCCGGACACGAACGCGCCGAAGCCGTGGTAGTCCCCGGTCACCTTGATGTCGATGGGCAACTCCGCGTAAAACTCCTTTTCGATTTCATCCTTCAGGGCAATGGTCTCGAACTCCAGGCCGCTGCCGAGACCGGTGTGGGTGATGTCCTCCAAAAGGCCGGGGACCTCGGTATCCTTGGGCAGCTGGCTCTTGAGGGTTTCAAAGCTGGCTTCCAACTCCACCAGTTGCTGGCGGTACTGGTCCAGGTTGTGGGCGCGGAACGCCTTCTGCTCGAAGCTTTCCAGCAGCGTCACTTCCTCGCGCTGCAGTTGCTCATGGCGACTGTTGAGATCCTTGATGCTGAGAAAATAGCCCAGGCCGAGAACGAAGCCGAACACCAGCACCGCGGCGCCGATCTTGACCGGCATCGGCCAGCCGCCGACGTTCTCAAAATCCAGGCTGTTGAGCTCGTCGATCAGCTCACGCACATCCAGGTTCTTCAATTCGGATGCTTTCATTGCCCGGCCTCCTCGTCATCGCTACGTGGCGAACCCTGTTTCACCGTCAACGCGAAGGTGTTGGCCTGGGCGCTGCCCTCGCCATCGGCACCGCGCTGGCTCTCGTCCAGGGCATTCACGTTGAGCAGGCTGGGCTCCACGAACCAATCCGAGGCGGCCAGGTTACGCATCAGACGCGAAATCCGGTTGTTGGACTCCGCCACCCCCTCGATCCGGTAGCTGTCACCAGTCCGTTCGACCAGGGTGTAGTACACGCCTTCGGGCAGGGTGCGCACCAGTTGGTCGAACACATAGACGATGGTCGGCCGGTTGCCCTGCAGCTCCTGAATTACCTTCATGCGCGCCACCAGCTGGTCCCGGCGGCGCTGCAACTCGTTGATTTCCTTGATCTGTGTATCGAGTTTGGCGATCTCGCTCTGGATATGGTTATTGCGGGTCTGTTGGTCGGCGATGTGGCCTTCCACCATGCCCTTCCAAAGCCAGAAAATCAGACCCGCCAGCAGGGCGGCGAACGCCAACATGGCGATGAACTCATGCTGGCGCTGCTTGCGTCGCTCTTCACGCCAGGGGAGCAGGTTAATCATGGTTGTCATTGCTCGAAGCTCCTCAGGGCCAGGCCACAGGCGATCATCATCGCTGACGCGTCGTTCTCGAGCGCCTTGGCGTTAACCTTGTTGGCCAATGCCATGTCGGCAAAGGGATTGGCCAGGGAGCATCCGGTGCCCACCTTCTGTTGAATCAGGTCGGGCAGTCCGTCAATCGAGGCGGAGCCGCCGGCAAGCAGGATGTAGTTCACCTCGTTGAACTGGGTGGAACCGTAGAAAAACTGCAGGGAGCGGTTAATCTGCTGGACGATGGCGTCCTTGAACGGCTGCAGGACTTCGTTTTCATAGTCCTCCGGCAACTCGCCGGTCTTCTTCGCCAGCCCGGCTTCCTCCATGGAAATGCCGTAGCGGCGCTGAATTTCCTCGGTGAGCTGCTTGCCGCCGAACAACTGCTCGCGGGTGTAAACGCTGCGCCCCTGGTGGAATACATTGAGCGTGGTCATGGTGGCGCCGATATCGAACACCGCCACGGTATCCAGCTCCTCGGCGTTGGGCAGGCCGGGCAGTATCAGCTGAAAGGCCCGCTCCATGGCGTAGGCCTCCACATCCACCACCTTGGGCTGCAGCCCGCCGATCTCCAGGGCGTCGGCGCGCATTTCCACGTTCTCGGTGCGCGACGCCACCACCAGCACTTCCACGCGTTCCGGGTTGTCCTCCACCGGACCGACCACCTGGAAGTCCATGCGGACCTCGTCCAGCGGAAACGGAATGTACTGATCGGCTTCCACCCGAAGCTGATTTTCCATGTCGTCCTCGCTCAGCGAGGCGTCCATTTCAATCACCTTGGTGATGGTCGCCGAGCCGGGCACGGCCACGGCGGACGTCTTGACCCCCGGACGGGCACGCCCCACCAAACGGGCGACCACATCCCCGACCCCCTCAACGTCATTAATGTTCTTTTCCACCACGGCGTTTGGCGTTAACGGTTCGACGCCGTAACTTTCTACCTTGTAGCGGTTCCCCGTTCTGGACAATTCCAGCAACTTAACCGCGGTGGAACTGATATCGATCCCCAGCAGTGTCTGGGCCTTTTTTCTGAGAAAAGGCAGCACAGTCGTCGTCCCGTGTGATTGTTTTAGAGATGTTTTTACTTCAAAAATATATACTTACGTGATTCTTATGCCTAATCACTTTAGGAGTAAGTAATAACAGAACAGATATTAGATCACAACAACCTTTCCACCGTATAATGACCTGCTTCACGGGTCTGCTAGCCCTTTCTTCTGATCGCCACAGCCGTTGCCACTTTATGCGCTCTACCGTCGTCTGGATCCGCTCCCTCGCTCTTCTCGCCCTGGCCGGTGCCGGCGGCGCTCTTTTGGTCCTCGCCGCCTGCTATTTATACCTCGCACCTCAGTTGCCCGCCGCCGGGGCGATCCGCGAGGTGGAATATCAGATCCCGCTGCGCATCTACACCAGCGATCACAAATTGATCGCCGAGTACGGCGAGAAGCGCCGCGAGCCGATCACCTATGAAGAAGTGCCCGAACCGTTCATCCAGGCGGTGCTGGCCGCCGAGGACGAGCGCTTCTTCGAGCATCCCGGGGTCGATCCCAAGGGCCTGCTCCGCGCCGCCGTGGAGCTGCTTCGCTACCAGGAGATCCGCTCCGGCGGCTCGACCATCACCATGCAGGTGGCGCGCAATTTCTTCCTCGACCGGGAGCAACGCTTCCTGCGCAAGTTCAACGAGATCGTGCTGGCGATCCAGATTGAACGGATCCTCGGCAAGGAAGAAATCCTCGAGCTGTACCTGAACAAGATTTACCTGGGCCATCGCGCCTACGGCGCGGAAGCCGCTTCCCAGGTCTATTATGGCAAGTCGATCCAGGACCTGTCGCTGCCGCAATGGGCGATGATCGCCGGCCTGCCCAAGGCGCCCTCGGCGTATAACCCGATCACCAACTCGCAGCGGGCGCGGCAACGGCGCAACTGGATCCTGTTCCGCATGGAAGAAACCGGCGCCATCGACCGCGAACAGCGGGAAGCCGCCCAGGCCGCGCCGGTCACCGCCCGCTATCACGCCGCCCGGCCCGAGGTGGAAGGCGCCTATATGGGCGAGGTCGCCCGGCTACTGGCGGAAGACCTGGTAGAGCAGGACCTGTATACCGAAGGCCTGCGCATCGTCACCACGCTGAACAGCACGCGCCAGAACGCCGCCGTCACCGCCCTGCGCCAGGGCCTGCACGCCTACGACGAGCGGCACGGCTGGCGCGGCCCGCTGGCGCGCATCAACGCCGACGGCCTGCCGGCGCTGGGCTGGCCCGCCGATCGGGATACCGAGGCCGCCCCCGACACCGATCAGCCGGAACCGGAAATGGCCAAGGAGAAAGAGCCCGACGCCCTCGACGAGCTCGACGAGGACCTGGTCGCCTGGGTGGAACAGTTCAAGGACCAGGCGGACTACGGCCCGCTGCACACCGCCGCGGTGACCGCCGTCCGTGATCGCCAGGCGGCGGCCCTGCTGCGCGATGGCAAACAAGTGGTGCTGGACTGGGACGCCATCCGCTGGGCGCGGCCGGCGCTCAATAAAGGCTATGTGGGCGAAGCCCCGCGAACCGCGTCCGACGTGCTGGCCCCCGGGGACGTGGTGTATGTGCGTCCGAACGGCGGTGGCGACGACACCCGTTGGCGCTTGGCGCAATTGCCCAAAGCACAATCCGCGCTGATTTCGCTGAATCCGGACACCGGCGCGGTGGAAGCCATGCAGGGCGGGTACAGCTTCTACGCGTCCAAGTTCAACCGCGCGCTCCAGGCCCGCCGCCAGGCCGGCTCGGTGTTCAAACCCTTTATCTACACCGCGGCCCTGGAAAGCGGCTTCACCCCGGCCACCATTATGAATGACGCGCCTCTGGTGTTCGACGACGACAATTTGAAGGATGCCTGGCGCCCCACCGGCGCCAGCGACCGCTTCTACGGCCCGACCCGGCTTCGCGAGGCGCTGTACCGGTCGCTCAACCTGGTGTCGATCCGCATCCTGCGTCAGATCGGTATCAGCCAGGCGATGAACACCCTGGACCGGTTCGGCCTGCCCAGCGAACGCTTCCAGCGCGACCTGTCGCTGGCCCTGGGCAGCGCGTCGGTGACGCCGCTGGAAATCGCCCGCGCTTACTCTGTGTTCGCCAACGGCGGTTACCGGGTGGACCCCTGGTTTATCGAACGCATCGAGGACAAGAACGGCAAGGTGCTGTGGAAAGCCCCGCGCGTGGAGCGCTGCGAAGCCCCCTGCGCGGTGGTCGACGCCGATCGCCAAGCGCCACAACCGGAAACCGATCAAGACGGCAAGCCGATCCAACCGCCACCGACCAGGGCACCGCGGGTAATTGACGAGGGTACCGCCTGGCTGATGCATTCCATCCTCCAGGACGTGGTCAAACGCGGCACCGGCCGGGACGCGCGCCGCCTGGGCCGCTCGGACCTGGCCGGCAAAACCGGCACCACCAACGACCAGGTGGATGCCTGGTTCTCCGGTTACTCCCCAGCGCTGGTGGCCACCGTCTGGGTCGGCTTCGACAACCCCGCGTCGCTGGGCAACGGCGAGTACGGCGGCCGCGCCGCCCTGCCCACCTGGATCGATTACATGGGCAACGCCCTGGACGGCGTCGAGGAGACCCAGCCGCCGCAACCGCCGGGCGTGGTGTCGGTGCGCATTGATCCGGACAGCGGCCTGCAGGCCCGGCCGGAGAACGAAACCGCGATCTTCGAATACTTCCGCGAAGACAATGTGCCGGAGCTGGAAGCACCGCACAGCGGCGACGGCCGCTCGCCGGAACAGATCTTCTAGGCAGCGGCTCTCTCTGCGGGGGACGCCAACCTCTGTTCTACCCTTGTGGGGGCGGGCCCCGCCCGCGAAAGGGTGGCGCCAGCCACCCGGCAAAGGTTGCCCCGCAGTATCCCAGAGGCTTTTCCCTCCAGAGAGCCCGCACCGAACACCTGAAGAACCAGCCCCTCTGGCATCCTGCCGGGAGCTGTGCTCCCTTTCGCGGGCTAGGCCCGCTCCCACAGAAGCATAAAAAAGGGCCGGCGAATGCCGGCCCTTTTCGATTGGCGCTTAGCGTGCGGCTCTCTTTACAGCTCGGGGAAGATCTCGTCGAGCGAATTGAGCGGGTAGTGGGACGGATAACCCTTGCGGGCCACGCCGGAATCCACCGCCGCCTGCGCCACCGCCGCCGACACCCGGCCCAGCAGGCGCGGGTCATTGGGCTTGGGAATGATGTACTCCGGCCCGAAGTTCAGCGGCTCGCCGCCGTAGGCGTCCAGCACTTCCTTGGGCGGCGCCTCGCGCACCAGCTCGGCGATGGCGTGCACCGCCGCCAGCTTCATTTCCTCGTTGATCGAGGTGGAGCGCACATCCAGAGCACCCCGGAACATATACGGGAAGCACAGCACATTGTTCACCTGGTTCGGATAGTCCGAGCGGCCGGTGGCAATGATCGCATCGGAACGAACCGCTTTGGCCGCCTCCGGGCGAATCTCCGGATCCGGGTTGGCGAGCGCGAAAATGATCGGCTTGTCGGCCATCTTCTTGACCATCTCCGGCGTCAGCATGTCCGGACCGGACACGCCGATGAACACATCCGCTCCGGCAATGGCATCATCCAGGGTGCGCTTGTCGGTGTCGTTGGCGAGCGCCGCCTTGTACTGGTTGAGATCGTCGCGGCGGCTGTGGATGACACCCTTGCGGTCCAACACCAGGATGTTTTCCTTGCGCGCGCCCATTTCGATCAGCAAACGTACCGAGGCGACGCCGGCGGCGCCGGCGCCCACGCACACCACCTTGATGTCCTGGATGCGTTTTTTCTGAATTTCCAGAGCGTTCAGAAGGCCCGCGCCCACTACGATGGCGGTGCCGTGCTGGTCGTCATGGAACACCGGTACGTCGCACAGCTCTTTAAGCACGCGCTCGATCTCGAAACATTCCGGCGCACGGATGTCTTCCAGATTGATGCCGCCAAAGGTGCGGTGGATACGGACCACGGTGTCGATAAAGGCCTGCGGGTCTTCGGCGTCCACTTCGATATCGAACACGTCGATGCCGGCGAACAGCTTGAACAGGATGCCCTTGCCTTCCATTACCGGCTTGGACGCCAAGGCGCCCAGGTTGCCCAGACCGAGGATCGCGGTGCCATCGCTGATCACCGCCACCAGGTTGCCCTTGGAGGTGAAACGATAGGCCAGTTCCGGTTCCCGGGCGATTTCACGCACGGGCTCCGCCACGCCGGGGCTGTAAGCCAGGCTGAGGTCGCGGCTGGTCTTGGCCGGTTTGGTCACCTCAACGCTGATCTTCCCCGGACGCGGTTTGGCGTGATATTCCAGGGCCGCCTTTTTTAAATCCTCGGACATGGTGGTCTCCGCTTCCCGCTCTGGGACAAAGCCAGTCTAGGCTGATAAAAGAGTATGACGCGTGATTCCGAACGCAAAAAGCACCCTGGCGGGTGCTTTTTGCAGGCAAGAAACAGTGAAGCAGACTCGCTTACTTTTTCTTGCCTGAGCTGATCACGCCGAAACGTTGCTTGAACTTGTCGACCTGGCCACCGCTCTCGGCCTGCTTCTGCTTGCCGGTGTAGAACGGATGACACTGCGAGCACACGTCCACTTCGAAATTGCCGCCACGGGTGGAGCGGGTTTCGATCACATTCCCGCAGCTGCAGGTAATGGACACGTCCTGGTAATCGGGATGAATCTCTGATTTCATAGCAAAGCTCCTTCAGGTGTCGCCACCCGAACCTGCGCCAAAACGCGCTCTGTCGGGCACCACACTTGCTTGCGCCGGGCAAAAGTGAGCGCGAATCATAACAGCTTGACACCGATGCGCAAGAGATAAACCGGAACCTTCCGTGCCTTCTGAGTCCACCATACAGGTCGCCCTGCCGGTGCCCCTGCCCGGATGCTTCGACTATCGCCTGTCGGCGGGGTCGCCGAGGCCTCCCCGCGGCGCCCGCGTCCAGGTGCCGTTCGGCCGCCGCACCCTGGTGGGGGTGGTCCACGACCACCAACCCAGCCAGTTCGCCAAGCTCAAGAATGTGCAACGCGTCCTCGACCAGGAAGCGCTCATCGACGAGCCCCTCTACACCCTTTGCGAGCGCGCCGCCCGTTACTACCACCACCCGCTCGGCGAGGTGCTGGGGTTCGTGCTGCCGGCCCTGCTGCGCCAGGGCCAGCCGGCCCTGGCCGGTGGCGAAGTGCGCTGGCGGCTCACTGATCGCGGCCACCATGTCAGCGACGACCGCCTGACCCGCGCCCCCCGCCAGTTGCAGGCACTCACCGTATTGAAGGAACATCCGGACGGCCTGACTCCGGCGATGCTGGAGGCGCTGTCGGTCTCCAAGGCGGCGCTACAGGCCCTGCGCGACAAGGAATGGGTGGAACGGGTGGAGCTGCAACCGGAAGCCGCCGGCACCCCCGCCGAGGTGCTCGCCGAGCCGGCACTGGCCGCCAACCCGGAGCAGCGCGCCGCCATCCACGCCATCGTCGACGCCGACGGTTTCCAGCCCTTCCTGCTCGACGGCGTCACCGGCAGCGGCAAGACCGAGGTCTACCTGCAGGCTATGGCGCCAGTGCTCGCCGCCGGCAAGCAGGTGTTGATGCTGGTGCCGGAAATCGGCCTGACGCCGCAGACCCTGCGCCGCTTCCGGCAGCGCTTCGCGGTGCCGGTGACGGTGCTGCATTCCGGCCTCACCGATCGCGAGCGTCTGGACGCCTGGGTCGCCGCCCGGGACGGCCGGGCGCGCATTATTATCGGCACCCGCTCGGCGGTGTTCACGCCGCTCGCCCACCCCGGGCTGATCATCGTCGACGAAACCCACGACGCCTCACTGAAACAGCAGGACGGTTTTCGCTACCACGCCCGCGATCTGGCCACCTGGCGCGCCCAGCAACTGGCGGTGCCGGTGGTCCACGGCAGCGCCACGCCGGCACTGGAAACCCTGCACTTGGCGCGCACCGGCCGCTACCACTGGCTGCGCCTGACACGCCGCGCCGGCGACGCCGGCGCGCCGCCCATCGAACTGCTCGACGCCCGCGACACCACCCCGGACCGGCCGCTGCTGCCCACCGCCCTCAAGGCGATCCGCGACACCCTGGCGCGTGGCGAGCAGGCGCTGGTGTTCCTCAACCGACGCGGCTTCGCCCCGGTGATTCTGTGCCGGGACTGCGGCTGGCAGGACGAATGCCCGCGCTGCGACAGCCTGATGACCTGGCACCGCAGCGAACAGCAACTGCGCTGCCACCATTGCGGCCACCAGCACCGGGTGCCGCAGCGGTGCGGCGATTGCGGCTCCACCAACCTCACCGACGCCGGCGCCGGCACGGAAAAACTGGAGGCGCTGCTGGAAAAGGAATGCGAGCAGGTCAAAGGCGGCGCGCCGGTGGTGCGCATCGACCGCGACACCACCCGCCGCAAGGGCAGCCTGGACGCCAAGCTGGCGCAGATACAAAAAGGCGAGCCGGCGGTGCTGGTGGGCACGCAGATGCTCGCCAAGGGCCACCACTTTCCGCGCCTGAGCCTGGCGGTGATCACCAATATGGACGCCGGCTTCCTGAGCGCCGACTTCCGGGGCCCGGAGCAGGCGGCCCAGCTGTTGCTGCAGGTAGCCGGGCGCAGCGGCCGCCAGGACCGCCCCGGGCGGGTGCTGATGCAAAGCCGTCACACCGACCATAACCTGGTTCAACTGGCCGCCGCCGGCGACTATCAGGCGCTCGCCAACACCCTGCTGGAAGAGCGACGCGGCGCCGGCTGGCCGCCGTTCGGCCACCTCGCCCTGCTGCGCTGCGAGGCCATGAACATGGCCCAGGCACTGACCTTTCTGGAGGAATGCGCCGCCGGGCTGCCGGCCTTGGACAGCGTCCATGTGCTGGGCCCGGTACCGGCGCCGATGGAAAAACGGGCCGGCCGTTACCGCGCTCAGTTGCTGCTGCAAAGCAACCAGCGCCCGGCGCTGCATGGCCTGCTCGATGCGCTGATGGAACACGCCCGCGGCCTGCCTTCCGGCCGCCGTTGCCGCTGGCACCTGGACGTGGACCCGATCGACCTGCTTTAGGGCCTGTTCACACTACTTGCATCACGCCTGCTGGGTGCCCTTTTTGCTTCCAGCTAGGCGGAGGGAGCGCCGTTTGGTGACTCCAAATAAGCGACCGACAACGACGCTGGGGGCAAAAAGGGCTCCAGCCCTTCGGGTTGCGGCTAAAAAGCCACCCCTCCGCGTTGCTCGTCGTTCATTTGGAGTCACCAAACTTCTCTCCTCGCGCCTTGATGGGTGGCTTTTTAGCCGCAACAGGCGTGATGCAAGTAGTGTGAACAGGCCCTAGGGGGCGGCATTCCCTTTCCGATTGCCGTACAATCGCCCGTCCATTCAATGGCCGCGATAAAGCATGAAAGACCGCCTGATAACCCTGATCGAACACGCTCTGGACACCCTGCGCGACAACGGCACCCTGCCCGGCGACGCCCGGCCCCCGGTGCAGATTGATCGTACCAAGGACAAAAGCCACGGCGATTTCGCCACCAACATCGCCCTGATGCTGGCCAAACCCGCCGGGCTCAAGCCCCGCGACCTGGCCCAGGCGCTGATCGACGCGCTGCCCGACGACCCGGCGGTGGCCAAGGTGGAAATCGCCGGCCCCGGCTTTATCAACTTCTTCCAGGCGGCCCAGTGGCTGAACAGCGAGTTGGAAGCGGCCCTCGACGACCCCTACCTGGCGGTGCCCCGCCCGGAGCGCGCGCAAACCGTGGTGGTGGACTATTCCTCGCCCAACCTGGCCAAGGAAATGCACGTGGGCCATCTGCGCTCCACCATCATCGGCGACGCCGTGGTGCGCACGCTGGCGTTCCTTGGCCACAAGGTGGTGCCGCAGAACCACGTCGGCGACTGGGGCACCCAGTTCGGCATGCTGCTCGCCTACCTGGAAGAACAGAAAGACCAGGAAAGCGGCGAGCAGCTCAACCGGGAGCTGGGCGATCTGGAGAACTTCTACCGCGCCGCCAAGCAGCGCTTTGACGCGTCGCCGGAATTCGCCGACCGGGCCCGGGCGCTGGTGGTCAAGCTGCAGTCCGGCGACGATTACTGCCTGGCGCTGTGGCGCGAGTTCAACCAGGTGTCGCTGAGCCACTGCGACGCGGTCTACCGCCGTCTGGGCGTGACCCTGGGGCCCGACGACGTGCGCGGCGAAAGCGCCTACAACGATGATCTGGCCCGTGTGGTCGCCGACCTCGATAAGGCCGGCCTGCTCACCGAGGACCAGGGCGCCCAGTGCGTGTTCCTGGACGAGTTCAAGAACAAGGACGGCGACCCGCTGCCGGTGATCGTGCGCAAGGCGGACGGCGGCTATCTGTACGCCACCACTGATCTGGCGGCGCTGCGCTACCGCGCCGGCACCCTGGGTGCCGACCGCATTCTGTATTTCGTCGATCAGCGCCAGGCGCTGCATTTCCAGCAGATTTTCACCGTCGCCCGGCGCGCTGGTTTCGTCGGCGAAGGTGTGGACCTGGCGCACATGGGCTTCGGCACCATGAACGGCCCGGACGGCCGCCCGTTCAAGACCCGCGACGGCGGCACCGTCAAATTGATCGACCTGCTCGACGAAGCGGAACAGCGCGCCTACGACCTGGTGCGCTCGAAGAACGCCGATCTGGAAGACGCCGAACTGCGCGACATCGCCCGCTCGGTGGGCATCGGCGCGGTCAAATACGCCGACCTGAGCAAAAACCGCAGCAGCGATTACATCTTCGACTTCAATCAGATGCTCAGCTTCGACGGCAACACCGCGCCTTATTTGCTGTACGCCTACACCCGGGTGGTGAGTGTGTTCCGCAAGGCCGGGCTGGCGTTGGATCAGGTGCAGACCCAGGTGAGCGGCGACTTCCAGCTTGAGCACGACGCGGAGCAGGCGCTGGCCGCCCGCCTGGTGCAGTTCGGCGAAGTGATCGGTCAGGTGGCCGACAAGGGCCAACCGCACTTCCTGTGCGCCTACCTGTACGATCTCGCCGGCCTGTTCTCCGCCTTCTATGAACACTGCCCGATTCTCGCCGTGGACGACCCGGCGATCCGCGCCAGCCGCCTGAAACTGGCGGCGCTCACCGCGCGCACCCTGTCGCGGGGTCTGGCGCTGTTGGGCCTGACACCCCTGGAGCGTATGTAATGGCGAAGAACACCTCGCGCCGTGGCGCCAGTCGCGGCGGCTCGAAAAAACAGTCGCGCCAGGTGCCCGGCTGGGTCTGGCTGTTCACCGGCGCCATCGCCGGCCTGTTCGTGGCGTTTCTGGTCCACCTCGCCCACGTACAGATGGAGCAGGGCCGGGCCAGCGGCGGTGACCGTAACGTCGCGGAAAAACCGCCGGCCAAGGAAAAAGACGAGGACAACACCGCCAAGGACGATCAGCCCAAGTTCGATTTCTACGCGGTGCTGCCGAAAATGGAAGTCATCGTTCCCAAGGGCGAAGGCGACGAGCAGACAACCAGCCGGGGCAGCAGTAGCGAGACCAGCGGCGGCGACAAGACGGCGGACAAGCCGGTGGCCGGACGTCACGACAAGCGTTTCCTGCTGCAGGCCGGCAGCTTTCGCAATGAAAAAGACGCCGACCGCCGCCGTGCGGAATTGATCCTCAAGGGCTACCAGGCGCGCATCCAACCGGTGGACATGGATAATGGCGACACCTGGCACCGGGTGATGATCGGCCCCTACGACAACATCAACACCCTGCACCGTGCCCAGGACAAACTGGCCGCCAACGGTGTGGAGACCCTGCCGATTCAATTGAAAGAGTAAGCAGCCTCTAAAAACTTGAAAACCTCCTGCTCCACCCGCACATCCAGTTCAAATCAGGATAAGGAGGTTCCCGTGGAGCAATATCACGGCACGACCATCGTCTCGGTTCGGCGCGGCAATAATGTCGTGATCGGCGGCGACGGCCAGGTAACCCTGGGCAACACCATCATGAAAGGCAACGCACGCAAAGTGCGCCGCCTCTACCACGGCAAGGTGATCGCCGGCTTCGCTGGCGGCACCGCCGACGCCTTCACGCTGTTCGAACGTTTCGAAGCCCAGCTGGAAAAACACCAGGGCCACCTGGTACGGGCCGCCGTGGAACTCGCTAAGGACTGGCGCACCGACCGCGCCCTGCGCCGCCTGGAAGCCCTGCTGGCGGTGGCGGACAAGGAAAACTCTCTGATCATCACCGGCAACGGCGACGTGGTGGAACCGGAAGAAGGCCTGATCGCCATCGGTTCCGGCGGCCCGTTCGCACAATCCGCCGCCAGCGCCCTGCTTCACAACACCGATCTGTCGGCCCGCGACGTGGTGGCGCAAAGCCTGAAAATCGCCGGCGACATCTGCATTTACACCAACCAGAATCACACCTTTGAGGAGATCGAATAGTGTCCTCCTTATCTCCCCGTGACATCGTCAGCGAACTCAACCGGCACATTGTCGGCCAGGAAAACGCCAAAAAGGCAGTGGCCCTGGCCCTGCGCAATCGCTGGCGGCGCATGCAGCTGCCGGAAGAAATGCGCGCCGAAGTGGCGCCCAAGAACATCCTTATGATCGGCCCCACCGGCGTCGGTAAAACCGAGATCGCGCGGCGCTTGGCGAAACTGGCCGACGCCCCGTTCCTGAAAATCGAAGCCACCAAGTTCACCGAAGTGGGCTACGTGGGCCGCGACGTGGAATCGATCATCCGTGATCTGATGGAAGTGGCGATCAAGCTGCTGCGCGAAAAGGAAATGGCCCGCGTCCGCCACAAGGCTGAGGACGCCGCCGAAGACCGGGTGCTCGACGCCCTGCTGCCCAACGCCCGCGGCGAGCAAGCCGACAACGATTCCAATACCCGCCAGATCTTCCGCAAGAAACTGCGCGAGGGCGAACTGGACGACAAGGAAATCGAAGTCGAAGTGAGCGCCAACCCGCAAGGGGTGGAGATCATGGCGCCGCCGGGCATGGAAGAAATGACCAGCCAGCTGCAGCAAATGTTCTCGCGCATGGGCGGCAGCGGCCGCAAGAAATCGCAGAAGTTGAAAGTGCGCGAAGCGCTGCGGCTGCTGCGTGACGAGGAAGCGGCCCGTTTCGTCAACGAAGACGAACTCAAGGTGCAGGCCATCGACGTGGTGGAAAACCACGGCATCGTCTTTATCGACGAGTTGGACAAAGTGGCCAAGCGCTCCGAGACCGGCGGCACCGACGTGTCCCGCGAAGGCGTGCAGCGCGACCTGCTGCCGCTGATCGAAGGCTCCACGGTGAGCACCAAGTACGGCATGGTGCGCACCGATCATATTCTGTTTATCGCCTCTGGCGCCTTCCACCTGGCCAAGCCCAGCGACCTGATCCCGGAACTGCAGGGCCGCCTGCCGATCCGCGTCGAGCTGAGCGCGCTGACCCCGGAGGAGTTCGAACGCATCCTCACCGAGCCCAAGTGTTCGCTCACCGAGCAGTACAAAGCGCTGCTCGCCACCGAAGGGCTCAACCTGGAACTCACCGACGACTGCATCCGGCGGATCGCGGAAGTGGCCTGGCAGGTCAACGAGCGCACCGAGAACATCGGCGCCCGCCGCCTGCACACGGTGATGGAAAAGCTGCTCGAGGAAATCAGCTACGACGCCGATGACCTGGCCACCCAGTACCACGACAAACCGCTGGTGCTGGACGCCGAAGCCGTCGACCGCTACCTCGGCGAACTGGCCTCCGACGAGGACCTCAGCCGCTACATTCTGTAGCGGCCGAGAAACGCTTGTGCGAGCGGGACTGTGGGAGCGGGCCTTGCCCGCGAAAGGGAGCGAAGCTCCCGGCAGGATGCCAGAGACCTCTCTAACGACAGCATAAACAACACCTCTGGTATCCTGCCAGCCGGCTTTGCCGGCCTTTCGCGGGCAGGGCCCGCTCCCACAAGGCCCGCTCCTACAATTCTGCTATCATCGCTCGCCGGAGGATCCGTCATGACTGCCGGCGAACAACTGCAAATTCACCTGGAACGCTTTTTCGCGTTGCGCCAGCACGGCGACGACGCGCTGTTCCTGGCCCGCTTGGGCCGGGTGCAGGCGTTTCAGCGCCAGCGCCTGATGGACACCCACCAGGCCCTGCTCGAAGACCCGGCCCTGCGGCCCGGCGTCACCTTCCTGCTTGATGACGTCTACGGCGGCCGCGACCTGCTGCCGGTGGCGCTAGAAATCCGCCGCGCCCTGCCCAAGGCCATGCGCCTGCTGCCCGAAAAGGTGATGGCCACCTCCGCCGACGCCCTGGAAGCGGCGATCATCACCCAGGAGCTCGACGAAGCGCTGGTCGGCGTGCTCGGCAATCGCCTCGACAGGCCCCTGGATGACAGCGCCTACGGCGAGGCCTACCGGGCCGCCGGCCACCCGGACCAGCGTCGCCGGCAACTGCAACTGGTGGCCGGTTTAGGGCATCATATCGACCGCTATGTGCGCTCGCGGATGGTGCAGACCACCTTCCGGCTGGTGCGCCGCCCAGCCCATGCGGCGGGCTTCGCGAACCTGTATGATTTCATGGATCGCAGTTTCCGTGTGATGAAACCGGTACCCAGCGTGGGCCGCCTTCTCGAGCGCATCGCCGCCCGTGAAGCGCGCATCATGGACCGGTTGTTCGACCGGCATCCCGCTCCCTTCAAGGACGTCCCCAATGAGTAACAACGACGACAACAAGGTTACCCACTTCGGCTACCAGCAGGTGCCGTGGCAGGAGAAACAGCAGCGGGTGGCGGGCGTGTTCCGTTCGGTGGCGGCCAAATATGACGTCATGAACGACCTGATCTCCATGGGCAGCCATCGGGTGCTCAAGCGCATGACCCTCGAACTGGCCGGCGTGCGCCCGGGCCAGCGGGTGCTGGATCTGGCCGGCGGCACCGGCGACCTGGCGATCAAGTTTTCCCGCCTGGTGGGCGACACCGGCCAGGTGGTGCTGGCCGACATCAACGACGCCATGCTGTCGGTGGGTCGCGACCGTCTGATCGACGCCGGCTGCGGCCACAACACCCAGGTCGCCCAGGTCAACGGCGAATGCCTGCCGTTCGAGGACAACAGCTTCAACTGCATCACCATCGCCTTCGGCCTGCGCAACATCACCGACAAGGACGCCGCCCTGCGCTCCATGCTGCGCGTGCTCAAGCCCGGCGGCCGGCTGCTGGTGCTGGAGTTTTCCCACCCGGTGCACAAGCCGCTGTCCAAACTCTATGACCTGTACTCCTTCGCGGTCTGGCCGCGGCTGGGCAAACTGGTGGTCAACGATTCCGAAAGCTACCGCTATCTCGCCGAATCGATCCGCATGCACCCGGATCAGGACACCCTGAAAGGGATGATGGACGAGGCCGGCTTCCAGCGCAGCGAGTACTTCAACATGCTCGGCGGCATCGTCGCCCTGCACCGGGGGTTCAAGGTCTGATGCGCGAACCCGGTCTTATTTCCACCACCGCCATCGCCAGCGTGGAGCGCGCCATCAACGCCGCGCTGCGCTCCGATCCGGCCACCGCCGCGCGGCTCAGCCGCCACGCCGGGCGTCTGCTGGCAGTGCATCTGACGCTGCCGCCGCTGCGCCTGTACGCGCTGATCGTCGAGGAAGGGGTGGAGCTTTACCTGCGCAGCGACGCCGAGCCGGATGTCAGCGTCACCGGCAACCCGGTGGATCTGGCCGCCCTGCTGCTCGACTGGCGCCGCCAGCCCCATGTGATCGGCGGCGCGCTGCGCGTGGAGGGCAACCGCGAACTGCTGCAGGACGTGCGCGACCTGGCCGCCGACCTGGACCTGGACTGGGGCGCCCTGCTGGAACCGGTGATCGGCGGCGAGATGGCCCAGCAACTGGACCAGGGCGCGCGGCGCCTGTTCGGTTGGGCCCGCCAGGCGTTCGACCGCCTCGGCCACCAGATGGGCGACTACATCGGCGGCGAGTCCGGCCTGCTGGCGCTGCGCCGCGACGTTTACGAGTTCTACCAGGACGTGGACGAACTGCGCGGCGACGTGGATCGCCTGGAAGCCCGCGTGCAACGCCTGAAAGGGAGCCCGCGTTCCTGATGCCGCCAATCAGCCGCCTGCTGGTGGTCGCCCATGTGGCGTGCCGCTACCGACTGTTATCCCTGCTGCCGCCCCACCCGGCCCGTCCCTTCCTGGTGCTGTTGCAATACCTGATGCCCTCCAGCTGGCTGGGCACCGGCAACCTCAGCGAAGGCGAGCGCCTCAAACTGGCGCTGGAGCGCCTGGGGCCGATTTTCATCAAATTCGGCCAATTGATGGCCACCCGCCGTGACGTGCTGCCGCCGGAATGGACCGAGGCCCTGGCCCACCTGCAGGACCGGGTGGCCCCGTTCGACGGCGCCCAGGCCCGGCGGCTGGTGGAGGCCAGCCTGCCGCGCCCCCTGAACGAGATCTTCGAGCGTTTCGACGACACGCCGCTGGCCTCCGCCTCGGTGGCCCAGGTACACCCCGCCACCCTGCTCGACGGCGGCCAGGTAGTGGTCAAGGTACTGCGCCCGGGTGTCGAACAGCGCGTGGAACGGGACCTCAAGGTAATGGGGTTCGGCGCCCGGCTGCTGGAAGCGCTGTGGGCGGACTCGCGCTACTTCCACCCGCGCAAAGTGGTGCACGACTACCAGACCGTGATCCGCGCCGAGCTGGACCTGGAACGGGAAGCCAGCAACAGCGAAGCCATGCGCCGGCACTTCCTGTTCAGCCCCCTGCTGTACATTCCCGCCGTGCACCTGGCGCTGTCATCACAGCGGGTGATGGTGTCCGACCGCATCCACGGCATCCCGGTCAACGACATCGAAGCGATCCGCGCCGCCGGCATCGACCCGCGCGTGCTCGCCGAACGCGGCGTGGAGATTTTCTTCGCCCAGGTGTTCCGGCATAACTTCTTCCACGCCGACATGCACCCGGGCAACATCTTCGTGAACCCGGAGCACCCGCAGTCACCGCAGTACATGGCGGTGGACTGCGCTATCGCCGGGCGCCTCTCCAAGCAGGACCTGAACGTGCTGGGCCGCATGGTACTGGCGGTGATGCGCGAGGATTACCCCGCCCTGGTGGACCAGGTGATCCGCGCCGGCTGGGCGCGCGGGCCAGTGGACCGCCACCGCTTCGAGCAGGCGGTCACCGAAATCATCGCCCCGGTGCGCGGCGCCTCCCTGGAGAGCATGGAATTCGCGCCCCTGGTACTGCGCCTGTTCGACCTGGCCCGGAACTACCATATCGAAGCGCCGGTGCAGTACATCCTGCTGATGAAAACCCTGGTGCACATCGAAGGCCTGGGGCGCAGTATTTACCCGCAGCTGGACATCTGGACCGTGGGCCGGCCGCTGCTGGAAGCCTGGATGATGGAGGAGTACGGCCCCGCCGCCACCGCCAACAAGCTGCGCAACCGGCTGCCGGAATGGGCGGCGCAACTGCCGGACATGCCGGAGCTGTTGCGCGACGGCCTGGAGAGCCTGCGCCACCAGCCCCAACAGCAACGGGAAATGGCGCATTACTTTGAAACCGGCCTGCGCCGCCACCGGCACAAAATGCTGGGCGGCCTGGGCGGCCTGGCCCTGGCCGCGCTGGCGGCGGTGGACGCCCTGCACGGCACCGGCCAGTGGGCCTGGCCGATGGCCGCCGGCGCCCTGGTGCTGATCGCCTGGGCCTGCCGGCGTTAGCAGGCTGCTATGCTAGAGCCTGCTAGGGTCTGACGCCGGCCGGTGCTAAACTGGCGCTGTATTTGGAGACACCATGTCCGATATCCTCAACCAGCTTCACCAGGTCCTGGAACAGCGCAAAGGCGCCGCGCCGGATTCGTCCTATGTGGCCAGCCTGTACGATAAGGGCCTGAACAAGATTCTCGAGAAGGTCGGCGAGGAAGCGGTGGAAACCCTGCTCGCCGCCCGCGACACCGACGCCGGCGGAGACCCCAAGGCGCTGATCAACGAAACCGCCGACCTGTGGTTTCATTCGCTGATTATGCTGGCCCACCTGGGGCTCGGTCCGGACCAGGTCCTGGCAGAGTTGGAGCAACGCTTCGGCCTGTCCGGCCACGACGAAAAAGCCGCTCGTAGCGAGCGAGGAGACTAACCATGTTTTCCGGTATCAGTATTTGGCAACTGCTCATCATCCTGGCCATCGTGGTGCTGTTGTTCGGCACCAAGAAGCTGCGCAACATCGGCAACGACCTGGGCGGCGCGATCAAAGGCTTCAAGGACTCGGTGAAGGACGGCGAGGACGAACAGAACAGCAAGCGCCTGGCCGACGACGACAGCGAGCAGCAACCCAGCAAGCAGGAAAAGCACAAGGATCAGGTCTGATACGCCACGGAGCAACGGCCCATGTTTGATATCGGCTTTTCCGAACTGGCGTTGATTTCCATCATCGGTCTGGTGGTGCTGGGCCCCGAGCGTCTGCCCAAGGCGGCACGCACGGTGGGCTATTGGGTGGGCCGGGCGCGCTCCACCTTCAGCCATCTGCGCAACGAGCTGGAACGCGAAGCCCTCAACCAGGACATGCGCGAACGCATGGAAAAACAGATGCGCGACATGGGCCTGGACGAGGACAGCATCCGCGAAGCCCGCGACAGCCTGCTGTCGCCGGACGAAGTGGCCCACGCACGGCGCCGCCCGGAAACCCTCGACCAGCCCGACAACCAGGATAACGGCCAAACGCCGGAGGCCGAGAAGAAACCGAATGAGTGAAGAGCGCCCCGACGACCAACGCCCCGATGACACCCCGCAAACCCTGGTCAGCCATCTGCTCGAACTGCGCAATCGCCTGCTGAAAACCCTGGTGGTGGTGCTGGTGATCTTCCTGGGGCTGTTCTACTTTTCCCGCGATCTCTACACCCTGGTGGCGCGCCCGCTGATGGACGCCATGCCGGAAGGCACCAACATGATCGCCACCGGCGTGGCGTCGCCCTTTCTGGCGCCGTTCAAGCTGACGCTCTACCTGAGCATCTTCGTGGCGATGCCGTTTATTCTTCACCAGGCCTGGGCGTTCGTGGCGCCGGGCCTGTACCGCCACGAGAAAAAGCTGGCGGTGCCGCTGCTGGCCAGCAGCGTGCTGCTGTTCTACGGCGGCGCGTCCTTCGCCTACTTCGTGGTCTTTCCACTGATGTTCCAATTCTTCACCACCATCGCCCCGGAAGGGGTGGCGGTGACCACGGACATCAGCAGCTACCTGGATTTCGTGCTCGCCCTGTTCCTGGCCTTCGGCGTCGCCTTCGAACTGCCCATCGCCATCGTGCTGATGGTGGCCACCGGCATCACCACGGTGGAAAAGCTGGCGGCGTCACGGGCTTATGTGGTGGTGGCCTGCTTCGTGATCGGCATGATGCTGACGCCACCGGACATCATCAGCCAGACCCTGCTGGCCGTGCCCATGTGGTTGCTGTTCGAAATCGGCCTGATCTTCGGCCGCATGGTGCGCCGCCAGCAACTGAACCGCGAGCAGGAAGACCCTCAGAACCGGTAGCCCGACGCCGGCGCGGCCCGGGGCTCGAGGCCGGAGTCAGACACCGGAGCCAGTTCCTGCTCGGCCGGGGCGGAAGCCCGCTCCTCGGACGGCGGCGCGGGACGCGCCGCGCATTCATTATCCTGCATAAACGCCACCAGACGATCACGGACCGCCGGGTCGCGAACACTCTGGGTGTGCCCGCCCTTCAGCGGCTGAAACGTTTTAGGTGCATGAGCTGCCGCATAGAGCCTGCGACCCTGCTGGTAAGGCACCACCGGGTCCTCCTTGCTGTGCAGGATCAATAGAGGGCGGGGCGCCAGGTCCGCCACATGGCGCTCGGGATCGGTGGCGCGGGCTGGCAAGGTGGGCAGTACCATCCAGCGCAGAGGCCAGAGCAGCCAGCTGCGTCCCATCACGTCCGAGGCCACGCCCCGGTAGCTGGCGAACGGCGCCTCCAGCATCACGCAATCGACAAAGCCATCGTTGCGTTCGCGGGCCAACACGCCGGTGGCCATGGCACCGCCAAGGCTCTGCCCGAACAGTACCAACGGCGCGCCTTCCAGGCGGCGCGACTGCGCCAGCCAGTCCAGGCCCAACTGAATATCGGCCTGGGCGCCCTGCAGATCCGGGTCACCCTCTGACAGGCCATAACCCCGGTAATCAAGCAGGAAAACGTTATACCCCCGCTCCGGCAACCAGTGCACGTTCATCAGATGCGTACTGATGTTCTGAGCGTTACCGTGCAGGAAGTAGACGGTGCCACGGGCCTCGCCCCGGGCGGGCAGCCACCAACCGTGGATGCGCAAGCCGTCAGGGTGTATCAACACCACGTCTTCGTAGTCGAGCCCCTGACGGGCCGGGTTCTGGACCCAGGGCTCCATGGGGTAGAAAAACAGGCTGCTGCAACCCTGGAGAAGCAAGGCCAGACAAACGGCCGGAATCAGTCGAAATACCATCGCCACTGTACTTTGAATTCGGTTTCGCCGTCGCCACGCCACCCCTCGCGCTCCAGTGAGGCGCGCAGGCCGTGCTCACGGGCCAGAGCATACTGTACCGCCAAAGTGGAACGATGACGGTACACGTCATTACTGAAATAGTGGCCGGCACTGCTGAGCTGCCACTGCCAGCGGCCGGCATGATACAGCATCCCGGCTTCGGCGCCGCCGCCGGGCGTAATCAAGTTACCGAAATCGCTGTTATTCTCCGCCCGGAGGCTGGCCAGCAGATAGGGCTGCAAGGGTCCGCTGCGCCAGCTGCCACCCGCCCCGCCCTGCACATAACGGGTCAGCCGCCGCCGTCCGGCCCAGGCCCGTTCCAGGCCGCCCTCCACATACCAGCTCAGCGGCTTGGAGAAGCGACCACGCGGGGACAGCGAGCGAATGCTCACCACATCCAGCGCCTCCAGCCGCGCCGCGCCGGATTCGGTGCTGCGCAGGGTGATGCCCAGGCCCTGGATCTGCGCGCCATCAAGAAAACCACGGCGGTTGTCCAGAAGGTCGTGGTAGGTAAGCCGGTAGCTGACTTCGCCGAAGTCGTCACTGCCCCGCTGGCCGCCGGACGCAGCCAGCATCTGCGATCCGTGGCCGGATTCCGGTGGCGCCTTATCGGGCAGCTCCGGATCCTCCACCGACGGCAACCGGTTGACCAGCGTCAGCAAGGCGAACGAACGGCCGGCGATGTCCTCGGTGCGCGCCGTCTTGCGGTTGGCGAAGCGCACGTAGCTGTAGGCGGTACGCGCCATCATCGCCTGCCGCCGGGGCGGCCGCGACTGAAAGGCATCACTGTCCGCCACCGCCGGATCCGCCGCCAGGCGCCGGGCCAGCGCCTGCTCCTGGTCGTCGAGCCGCTCGCTCAAAGCGGCCAGCTCCACTTCCTTGGAGGGCCGGTAGTGGCGCTTCGTCAACAGACCGCGCTGCTCCAGCGCGCGTACCGTATTCACCGGCAGCTCGGCAAAACGCAGCTCATCCAGTAGCCCGCTTTGCGGGCGCGCCACCTGAATCAACTCGAGCAGACGGAAAGAACAGTTCTCGTCAAAAAAGTAGTAGTCGAAATTAATATCCTTCAGCTCCCAGAGGTGGTCGATCATCCAATCAATCTGACTCTGGTCGAGCTTCAGGGTGTACTCCCAGATATCCCGGCTCTCCATATTCGAATACTGCTGGATCTTCTGGACGTAGGGCACCAGGTTGAAGCGACCCGGATAGCCGCCCGCCAGCCCCCGGTAAATATAGAACAGCGAGTTATCCTGCTCGGTGGTCACGGCGCCAAAGTTGATTGCCCAGGACAGCCACACGGCGCCGTCGTCATCGCCCTGGTCCAGCCGTAGCAAGGTATGACCGAACATGGATGAGGGGCTGTTCAAATAGGCAGCGGGAAACACCAGGACCGCGCGCTTGGCGTGCACCGAACGGCGCCACTCCAGATACTCCGCGCAATGGGCGAACGGCTGCGATTCCCGCCAACCCAGTGATTCGGCAACGAAACGGTAACGGGCGGGAAAGCGGCAACGAGCCCGGGCGCCGGCCTCCTCCAGTGCTTCCACCGTGAACGCCAGCTCCGCGGCCGGGTTGGTGGCGCCATCGGGAGCCAGAAAGAAATCGGCGTCGTCCACATAGCTGCGCTGGCGGTCGCGCAGGGTGGCGCCGGGGTTGATATGCAAAAGCGCCTGCCAACGTGGCTGTTGCGCAAGCTGTTCCAGGTCCCGGGCCTGGGCGACGGTTGTGCAAAACAATACCAGGACGCACAGCAAGGCGGCACGCATGCGAATTCCATTTTTCAGGTGGGGGCTTAAAACCCGCCTCCGGACGGAGGCGGGCTCATCGGGCTTTTTTTATACGTACTTAGCCAGCTTTTGGTCGTTCTGCATGACAGCGGTGATCCGCTGCATCACTTCACCAGCGCTAACGTCCTGACGGGGAAAGATAGACGCGAAGTTTTCGTGCATCAAATTGTTGAAATAAGCGCGGTCGTCACCGGAGACGCCGATGGAAACGGACAGCGCGGTCAGGGCTTCGCCCTCGCCGGTGGCCATGTCCTGAGCCACTTCTTCCAGCACGCCGTTCATGCTGAGCAGGCTTTCGCCACCGTAGGTGAGAGCGCCGCTGGTGTCGCAACCGTTGGTGCCGCTGGTCATACCGAAGGTGGCGTTACCAGAGGTGCCATCAACGATCGTGGCCAGCAGGTGGACCGGCGTTCCGGACTTGCCTTCAAAAATCAGGTTACCCCAACCACAGCCGGGGCCACCCGGAGCGACTGCCTGAGCGGAAACGGAAGCGCCCAGCAGCGCTGCTGCCAACAATACTTTTTTCATAAATATCTCCATTTATTTACGCTTTCTGGTTACGCCCCCATGCGGTTTCCCCCGGGAGCTTAATCCTCATCATAGATCAGGGTCACACCTTTGCAACATAAGGGGACCGCAACAGCGTCACAGATTGAGGATGAAAGTCACCGGGCCGTCATTCACCAGGTGCACCTGCATGTCGGCGCCGAAGCGCCCGGTGGCCACCGGCACGCCCTGCGCCGCCAGCGCCGCGACAAACCGCTCATACAGGTGCCGCCCGATGGCCGGTTCCGCCGCGCTGGAGAAGCTCGGCCGGCGCCCTTTGCCGGTATCAGCGGCCAGGGTGAACTGCGAGACCACCAGCGCCGCGCCGCCGGCATCGCGCACGTCCATATTCATCTTGCCGTCCGCGTCGCCGAACATTCGGTAACCGGCCACCCGCTCCGCGAGACGTTGCGCGGTGGCCTCATCGTCGTCACGGCCGACCCCCACCAGAACCAGCATGCCGGCGTCGATACGGCCCACGGTTTCGCCCGCCACCGTCACTCCGGCGGTGGTGACACGCTGTAATAGCACTCTCATTTCGCCTCCCTGGTTGTTGGCTCGCCCCATGGGCCGCGTGTGTGGCCCACGGCCGGTATGTATAATCGCGGTCTAATTATTATATCGATTCCCGGCCGTCACGCCGCGGCCGGCATTCATTCGCATCGGGGAAACATGCCTGAATTCGCCATCACACTGGCCCGCTGGGCAGCTTGGGCGCCAGGCCTGGAGAGCGAGACGGGCTGGGCAAACTGGAATGGCGAGCCACCTCAAGGGCCGGCGGTGCCGGACCTGCCCTGGCTGCCGCCCATGCAGCGAAGGCGCCTTCCGGCGCTGGCCCGGGGCGTCTTCCACGTGGCGCGCCAGGCCGGCGGCGACGACGTCGACCGACTCCCCACCGTGCTCGCCTCCGCCCACGGTGAACTCAGCCGCACTCTCGGCCTGCTGAACGATTTGGCGGTGGGCGAGCCGTTATCCCCGGCGGCTTTCAGTTTATCGGTGCACAACGCGGTGAGCGGGCAACTGAGCATCGCGCTGGGTAACCGGGCGCCGGCCAGCTGCGTGGCCCTGGGCGGCGACGGCATCAGCACCGCGCTGCTCGAAGCCCAATGCCTCGCTGGCCCCGGCGGCGAGGCATTGGTGGTGATCTACGAAGCCCCGTTGCCGGAACACTACCGGCCCTATCAACAAAGCGACGCCTTCCCCTGGGCGCTAGCGCTGCGCCTGGGCGCCGACGGCACCGGTTATCGCCTGAGCCGCCGGGCCGGCAGCGGCGGCCCCGCCAACCAGGGCCCGGCGCTGGCCCGGTTCCTGGCGGCCGGCGATCAGACCCTGACCCTGCGCGGCCCACGCTCCGACTGGCAGTGGCGTCGGGATGAGTAACAGCGCCCCTCGCTGGTGGCGCCTGATCGGCACCGCCCTCAGTTTTACCGCCTTCGGTCTGGGCGCTCTGCTGCTGGCCGTACCCATCACGCTCAACCGGCTTTTGCCCGGCCCGGCGCCGGCGCGGGCGCGGCGCGGGCAGTACCTGGTGCACCGGGCGTTCCGCCTGCACCTGTGGCTGATGGAAACCCTGGGCGTGATGCGCTGCCGGGTGGACGGCGCCGAACGCCTCAGCGGCAAAGGCCAGCTGGTGATCGCCAATCACCCCAGCCTGATTGACGTGGTGTGCCTGATCGCCCAGCTACGCCACGCCAACTGCATCGTCAAAGCCCAGCTGTGGCGCAACCCCTTCACCTGGGGCCCGGTCAGCGGCGCCGGCTACATCAGCAACCGCGATTCCGCGCAAATGGTCGACGAGGCGGTGGCCTGGCTGCGCGGCGGCGGCACCATGGTGATCTTTCCGGAAGGCACCCGAACCCGGCCGAACACGCCACCGCGGTTTCAGCGCGGCGCCGCCCATATCGCATTGCGCGCCGATTGCCGCCTGACGCCGGTGCGGGTCCGCTGCACCCCCACCACCCTGACCAAGGCAGAGCCCTGGTACCGAATTCCGCCACGCCGCTTCCTTATCCACCTTCGAGTAGGCGAGGATATCGAGTTAGGGCCGTTTCTTGACGACGGCGTCACACCCATGGCGGTACGACGTTTGACCCACTATCTGGAACAGCGATTCACGCAGGAGACCGACGCCCATGAGCGACAACCTGGAACAGGACCTCAAGCAACTGATCATCAGCACCCTGGATCTTGAGGACATCCACAGCGACGACATCGACAGCGAAGCGCCGTTGTTCGGAGACGGCCTGGGCCTGGACTCCATTGATGCCCTGGAACTGGGTCTGGCGGTGTCCAAACGATACGACATAAAAATAGACGCGGACGACGAAGCCACCCGCCGCCATTTCGCGAGCGTGCACGCGCTGGCCGATCTGATCCGCGAACACGGATGAACCCCATGCAAAGCTACGACGATATTTTCCCTCTGGTGCGCGACACCCTGGTGGAGATGTTCGAACTGGAGCCCCAACAGATACAGCCACCAACCCGGCTTTATGAAGACCTGGACATTGACAGCATCGACGCCGTGGACATTGTCGTGAAGCTCAAGGAGGTCACCGGGCGCAAGATCAAACCCGAGGACTTCAAAACCGTGCGTACCATCGACGACGTGGTCCGCGCGGTACAGAACCTGCTGGAAGAATAGCCTTGCGCCGGACGCTGATCGCGGTTCTGGTCGGCGCCACCCTGGCCTACCCGCCGGCGGTGTACTTCGGCCTGCATCATCTGCCGCCGCAGGCGCTGGCAGCGGCACTGGCGGCGCTGATCGGCCTGCGCCTGCTGCTCGACCGCCGTGGCCACTGGCTGCCGGTGGGCGCCGCGCTGCTGATCTTCAGCCTGGTGGCGGTGCTACGCGGTGACGCGGTCACTCTGCGCTTTTACCCGGTGCTGGTGAATCTGGCGATGCTGGTACTGTTCGCCGCCAGCCTGTACCGTCCGCCGTCGTTGATCGAACGGCTGGCGCGCCTGCGCGAACCGGACCTGCCGCCGGAGGGGGTGCGCTACACACGCCGCGTCACCCAGGTCTGGTGCGTGTTCTTTGTGGTCAACGGCAGCGTGGCGCTGTACACCGCCTTATTCACCAGCCTGGCGGCCTGGACCCTGTACAACGGCTTGCTCGCCTATTTGCTGATGGGCACCGTATTCGCCGTCGAGCTGTTGTGCCGAACCCACTTTCGAAAACGCCGGCCCTCATGACCACCCTGACCCACGACCTCACCACCCTGTTTCGCGGTCTGGCGCCAAACGCACCAGTGGCCTGGCACGCCGGAGCCCTGATGGACGGCGAGCGCCTGCGCCGGGACGTGGCGCAATGTACCGCCGCTCTGCAGGCGCACCCGGCCCACGACTGGGCGGTCTTTTATCATCACGGCTACCCGGCCCTGATCACCCTGCTTGCCCTCTGGCAGGCCGGCAAACGGGCCTGGCTGGCGGGCAACAATCAGCCCGCCACCGGCACGGCGCTGGCGGCGTACTGCCAGGCGTTCGCCGGCGACTGGCCCAACGCCGAGCCGCTGGATACCGGTGCCCCGGCCCCGCTCGGCGATACCGACCCAAGCGCCGAGCTGGTGATCTTCACCTCCGGCTCCAACGGTCTCCCCAAACCGATCTTCAAGCGCTACCGGGAACTGCTCAACGAGCTGAACACGCTAGAAAGTGCATTCGGTGCCGGGCTCGACGACGCGCTGTTCGTCGGCACCGTCAGCCATCAGCATATCTATGGCCTGCTGTTCCGGCTGCTGTGGCCGCTGGCCGCCGGCCGGCCTTTGTACAGCGAGGCGTTCCAGGACCCGGCCGGCATTCTGCGGCTGGCCGCGCAAGGCCCCCTGGTGTGGGTGGCCAGCCCGGCGCACCTGAAACGTCTGCGCGACGACCTGCCCTGGGATTCCGCGAAACCGCCCCGGGCGATCTTTTCTTCCGGCGGCCCACTGCCGGCGGACAACGCCTCGCACCTGGCCGCCCATGCCGGGGTGCCCGCCACCGAGGTGTACGGCTCCAGTGAAACCGGCGGCATTGGCTGGCGCCGCCAGCCCCCCGCCGATGGCGCCTGGTCACTGTTGCCCGGGCTCGCCCTGGCCCAGCAGACCGACCACACTCGCCTTGCGTCACCGCATGTCGACGGCGGCGAAACGGCGCTGGACGATCACCTGGAACTGCTCGGCGAGCAGCGCTTCCGCCTCGGCGGACGCCGCGACCGGGTCGTCAAAGTCGAAGAGAAACGTATCGCCCTGGCGCAAGTCGAGCAGGCACTGGCCGGCCACCCGGCGGTGGCCGAGGTGCGCGTGCTGCAACCGTGGGGCGAGCAGCGCCTGGGGGCGGTGCTGGTGCTGACACCGACCGGCAAGCGGCAACTCGACGACCAGGGCCGCGCCGCCGTCACCACCGCATTGCGCGAGCACCTGGCCGCCACGCTGGAGCCGTTGGCGGTCCCCCGGCGCTGGCGGCTGGTGGCCCGGCTGCCGGAAACCGCCCAGGGCAAGGTACCGATGGCGGCGCTGCAGGCCCTGTTCACCAGCAGCCGGCAACAGCTCCCCGAGATTCAAGACAGCGTTAGCGAAGACCGGGGCGTGACGCTGACCCTGCGGGTGGCGGCCGGACTGCCCTGGTTCCGGGGTCACTTCGAGGCCCAAGGCGTGTTGCCCGGCGTGGTGCAGATCGACTGGGCGGAGGCGTTTGGTCGCCGTTATTTTCCGCTGCCGGCGGGACCGAACCATCTGGAAGTGATCAAATTCAATAACTTGATTCTACCGGGCCAGGAGGTACACCTGAGGCTGGACTGGAAGCCCGCCACCGGTAAGCTGGCGTTCGCCTTCCATTCATCGCGCGGCCCGCACAGCAGCGGCCGCCTGGCTTTCAAGGAGCCCGCCTGATGCGGCCCTGCATCGTGATTCCGGTTTACAACCACCGCCATGGCATCGGCCCGGTACTGGATCAGCTGCGCCCCCACGGCCTGCCGGTGATCCTGGTGGACGACGGCAGCGACGCGGACTGCGCCGAGCATCTGCGCGCACTCGCCGTCGCCGCCCCGGAGCAACTCAGCCTGGTGCGCCGCGCGCGCAACGGCGGCAAGGGCGCGGCGGTAATCACCGGGCTGCGCGAGGCCGGCCGGCGCGGCTTCAGCCATGCGCTGCAGGTGGACGCGGACGGGCAACACGATCTCGCCGACCTGCCGGCGTTCCTGCGCCAGGCCGAGGCCCGGCCGGAGGCGCTGATCACCGGCATTCCGGTGTACGACCGCTCGGTACCGAAAAGCCGGCTCTACGGCCGCTATCTGTCCCACTTCTGGGTGTGGGTGAATACGTTATCCCTGGATATCCGCGACGCCCTGTGCGGCTTCCGGGTGTACCCGCTGGCGCCGACCCTGGCCCTGCTCGACCAGGAGCGCCTGGGCCGGCACATGGAATTCGACTGCGAAGTGCTGGTGCGCCTGCACTGGCGCGGCGTGCCGATCATCAACCTGCCCACCGCCGTGCATTATCCCCATGACGGGGTGTCCCACTTCCGCCTGTGGCGGGACAACGTTTTGATCGCCGGCATGCACACCCGCTTGCTGCTGGGCATGCTCAAACGCCTGCCGGTGTTACTGAAACGGCGGTGGGCACGATGAGTCGCCGGCGCACCTGGTTCGACCTGGAAGAAAGGGGCGTGCTGTGGGGCATGCGCCTGGTGCTGGCCGCGCACCGTCTGCTCGGTCGCCGCCTGTGCCTGTGGCTGATCAATCTGGTGGTGTTTTACTACTGGCTCAGCAACGCCACCGCCCGCCGCGCCAGCCGCGACTATCTTAAGCGCCTGTCCCGTCATGCACCGGACTCTGGTCTCTCCGGCGGCGCCGGCGACAGCCTGCGCCACTTCAACGAATTCGCCACCGCGATGATCGACAAACTCGGCGCCTGGCAGGGCAACATCGGTGCCGACCGGGTGGACATGATCAATACCGAGGCGCTACGGCGGGTGCAGGCCAGCGGCCGGGGCGCGCTGCTGGTCGGCGCTCACCTGGGCAACCTGGAAGTGTCGCGGGCGATCTCCGAAGTGCGTCCGGAGGTGCGCCTCAACGTGCTGGTGCACACCCACCACGCGGAAAAATTCAATCAACTGCTTAACGAAGTGAGCGGCGACGCCCGGCTGTCGCTGATCCAGGTGAGCAGCCTCAACCCGGCCACCGCCATCATGCTGCAGCAACGCATCGACCAGGGTGAGCTGGTGGTCATCATGGGCGACCGGGTGCCCCTCAGCGGCGCCGCCCGCACCACGCGGGTTCCCTTTCTGGACGCGCCGGCGCCGTTTCCCCAGGGGCCCTTCATTCTCGCCGCGCTGCTGCGCTGCCCGGTGCTCAGTCTGTTTTGCGTGCGTCGGGGCGAACGTTTCGAGCTGACCTTCAACCATCTCACCGACCGGGTAGTGCTGCCGCGCAAACAACGGGACCAGGAACTGGATCGCCAGGTGCGCCGCTTCGTCGGCGAACTGGAACGCCACTGTCTGGCCGCGCCCCTGCAGTGGTTCAACTTCTACGATTTCTGGCAGCAGGACACCCTCGAGCCGTGAACGCTTCAACCCCCGACACTGTACTCTTCGATGGCGGCGACCTTCGCCTGGAACAGATCGACGCCTTGGCTTCCCGCCGCGCCGTCAGTGTGCTGGATGATGGCGCCCCGTTCCGGCGGCGCATCGACCGAGGCGCCGCTTTTCTGGACACCCTGCTCAAGGAAGAAGGCGTCATCTACGGTGTTACCACCGGTTACGGCGATTCCTGCACGGTGGCGATCCCCGAGGCCCTGACGGAGGCCTTACCAGAGCGCATCTTCACCTTCCACGGCTGCGGCCTCGGCGACCACTTCGACGAACCGGCCACCCGCGCCATTCTGGCGGCGCGCCTGGCCAGCCTGTGCCGGGGCTATTCCGGCGTGCGCTACGAGCTGCTGCAGCGGCTGCACGGGTTATTGCAGGCGGACCTGCTGCCGCTGATTCCAGAGGAAGGCTCGGTGGGCGCCAGCGGCGACCTCACCCCGTTGTCCTATGTGGCGGCAGTGCTCGCCGGGCAGCGCTCGCTCCGTGTCGAGGGCCGGGTGCGGGATACCGCCCAGGTCTTTGCCGAGCGCGGCGTCGCCCCCCTGGCGCTGCGCCCCAAGGAAGGGCTGGCGTTGATGAACGGGACCGCGGTGATGACCGGTCTGGCTTGCCTGGCGTTCGCCCGCGCCGCGTATCTGGAGCAACTGGCCACCCGCATCACCGCCCTGGCCAGCTTCGCGCTGGGCGGCAACCCGGCCCATTTCGACCCGGACCTGTTCGCGGTCAAACCCCACCCCGGCCCGGTGCGCGCCGCCCGCCGCCTGCACCAGGATCTGGCCGCCGGCCCCGCGACCGGTCACGACGCCCGGCTGCAAGACCGCTATTCGCTGCGCTGCGCGCCCCATGTGATCGGCGTGCTCGGCGACACCCTCACGCAACTGCGCGGGTTCGTGGAAACCGAATTGAACAGCGCCAACGACAACCCGATCATCGACGCCGAGAATCAACGGGTGTTGCACGGCGGTCACTTCTACGGCGGCCATATCGGCCAGGCCATGGACAGCCTGAAAACCGCCACCGCCAGCGTCGCCGATCTGCTCGACCGGCAACTGGCGCAACTGGTGGACCCGAAATTCAACCAGGGCCTGCCCGCCAATTTATCCGCCGTAGAAGGTCCCCGCGCCTGCATCAATCACGGCTTCAAGGCGGTACAGATCGGCGCGTCCGCCTGGACCGCCGAGGCACTGAAACTGACCATGCCGGCCACCAGCTTCTCGCGCTCCACCGAGTGCCACAATCAGGATAAAGTCAGCATGGGCACCATCGCCGCCCGCGACGCCCTGCGCGTGCTGGCCTTGACCGAACAGGTAACGGCGGCGACGTTACTGGCGGTCTGCCAGGCGGCGGAGCTGCGCCAGGCCCGCGACGGCGCGGCGCTGCCCGAAGCACTGGCGGAAACCGTCGCGGCGGTGCGCCGGCACAGCCCACCGCTGATCGAGGACCGCCCCCTGGAGCACGAACTGCGCGGCACGCTGACGCGCATCCGCGAACGGCATTGGAGTCTTTATGAGCCGCACTTCTGAAGCGCGCCTGCAACACAGCGTGGAGATCGAGGTTCCTTTCCACGACGTGGACATGATGGAAGTGGCCTGGCACGGCCACTACGTCAAATACTTCGAAATCGCCCGCTGCGCGCTGCTCGACCGGTTCGACTACAACTACCCGCAAATGCGCGATTCCGGTTACGCCTGGCCGGTGATCGACCTGCACCTGCGCTACGCGCGCCCGGCCCGGTTCGGCCAGCGCATCACCGTCACCGCCACGGTGCGGGAATGGGAAAACCGCCTGAAGATCAGCTACCTGATCCGCGACCAGGAGGGCGTGCGACTGACCCGTGGTCACAGTATCCAGGTGGCAGTGGACGTCGCCTCCGGCGAGATGCTGTACGCCTCGCCGCCGGTGCTGCTGGAACGCCTGGGGGTCACCTCATGAAGTCCCTGATCGCGTGTTTGGTTCTGCTCGCCGGCACCGCCGCCAGCGCCGCGGAGCTGACTTTGCAGCAGGTCGCCGAACGGCTGCCGGACGCGCCGATTCTGCGCGCCGACTTCCGCCAGCAACAGCACCTGGCGCTGCTGCCGCAACCGCTCACCGCCACCGGCGATCTACTGCTGGCCAGCGAACGGGGCCTGCTGTGGCGGGTACGCACGCCGTTCGAAAGCGAAATCAAACTGATCAACGGCACGCTCTACAGTAACGGCCAGGCGGATACCTTGCCCGGCGGCGAAGCCTTCGCCCGCCGCCTGATGGCGGTCCTGTCCGGCGACATCGAAGCGCTCAAACCGCATTTTCGCATCCAGGCCCGCGAGGAAGGCGACCAATGGCGGCTCGACCTGACGCCGCGCAACGACACCCTGGCCCGGGTGCTTTCCGGCATTCGCCTGGGCGGCCGGCAGGGCCCGGAGTTTTTCCGGCTCGACTACCCCAACGGCGACTACAGCGTCACCCGCTTAAGCAACATTGAGTACCCGGACACGCTCAGCGACGCCGAGGAACGCCGCTTTGCCGCGCCACGTTAGCCGCGGGCCACTGCTGTGGCTGCTGCTGGTCGGCATTGCCGTCGGCGCCGGTGCGATGAAACTGCAAGGGCCGTGGCTGGACAGCAATTTACTGTCGATGCTGCCGCAGGACCCGCTGCCGGCCAACGCCCGGGCCCTCGCCGAGCAACACCAGGACCGTTTCACCGACCGCACCCTGTGGCTGGTCCCCGCCGATAACGCCGGCGGCGCCGCCGCCCACGGCCGCGCGCTGCGCGCCATGCTGAAGCAGAGCGGCCTGTTCAGCGAGGTGGGCCCGAACCTGGACCCGGCCCGGTTACAGCAGCGTTACCAGGCATTGCGCCCCTATCGCTTTCAGTTGCTCGCCCCACGGGACCGGCAACGCCTGGAGAACGACCCGCAGGCCCTGATTGATAGCGCCCTGGCCCGGGTGTTCGGCCCCTTCGGCCTGTCCGGCGACCAGTGGCGCGACGATCCACTGTTCCTGTTCGAGCATTACCTGCAGGCCCTGGCGCCGTTCACCCTGGAGCTGGAGGACGGCCTGCCCATCGCCACCGCCGACGGCCGCTACTGGGCGCTGACCACCGCCACCGTGCGCGCCGGCGGTTTCGCCCTGGACCGGCAAAGCCCCCTGCTGTCGGTAACCAACCAGATTCAGCAGCGCTGGCCGGATTCACTGGTCACCGGCGCGCCCTTGTACACCGCCGCCGGCGCTCACAGCGCGCGCCAGGAAATGAGCACGGTAGGGCTGTTTTCCCTGGCGGCGGTGGCGACACTGTTCCTGATGCTGTTCGGCGGCCCCCGGCCAATGTTGCTGGCGCTGGCCAGCGTCACCACCGGCTTGCTGTGCGGGCTGGCCGCGACGCTCTGGGTGTTCGGTCAGATTCATCTTCTCGGCCTGGTGTTCGGCGCCGGTTTGATCGGCGTGGCGGTGGACTACAGCATTCACTTTTTCTGCCAGCGGCTGGATCAGCCCGGCGTGGCACCGCGCACCCTGCGCCGGCACCTGGCGGCGCCGCTGGCCCTGGCGCTGGTCAGCAGCGTGCTCGGTTATTTGGCCATGGGCCTGGCGGCCTTCCCCGGCCTGCGTCAGGTGGCGGTGTTTTCGGCGGCCGGGCTGAGCGGCGCCTGGTTGACCGTGATGCTGGCGGTGCCGGCGCTCAGCGGCCAGGCGCCACCACCGCCCCGCCAGCGTTTGCTGGCCCGGGTGGGGCGCTGGCGCCGGCACTGGCCGGCCTGGTGCCGGCACCACCGGCCGGTTCTGCTGTTGGTCGCGGCGGCGCTCATCGCCACCGGCCTGTGGCGGCTCACCCCGGACGACGATGTGCGTCACTACCAGAGCCCGCCGGCCTGGCTGCAGGCCCAGGGTGAACGGATCCAGACGCTGCTGCCCCGGGGCGACAGCCGCTATTTCATCGTCCACGGCGAGACGCCGGCCCAGTGGTGGCAACGGGAGCACGACCTGGCCGGCGAACTGGACGCGCTCGAAAGCGAGCGCGGCGCGCTGGACAGCTACCGTGCGATCAGTGCGCTGTGGCAACCCGAAGGGCAACAGCAGGCTCTGCGCCAAACGCTCGGCGAACGGCTTTACCAGCACCCGCGCTTCGCCGATTACTTGCGGCAACTGGGCCTCGGCGAGGCCGCCCTGGCCCGGCAACAGCAGGCGCTGGAAGACGCCGCCGGGAACAGCCTGTCCCTGGAACGCTGGCTGGCGGCGGTGAACGACGACAGCCTGCGCGGACAATGGGGCGGCTGTGATCGCCACGGCTGCACCAGCCTGGTCCAGCTCGCCGGGCTGCGCGACCGCGACACCGTGGCGGCGCTGGCCGCACCGGACCGAGGGGTTTACTTCATTGACCGGGCCGGAGCTGTCAGCGCCGTACTGGCGACACTGCGCGAGCATCTCGCCTGGCTGTTGCTGGGGGCCTATTTTCTCAGCGGCCTGGTGCTGGCGCTGGCCCGCGGGCCGACCAAGGCGCTACGCCTGCTCGGGGTGCCCGCGCTGGCGTCCGTGGTGGCGCTGGCGGCGCTGGGCTGGCTGCAGGGCGGCTTCGGCCTGATCACGGTGCTGGCGCTGTACCTGTTGCTGGGCATCGGTATCGACTACGCTATTTTCTTCAGCCAGCCGGAAAAGCGGCGCGACGCGGCGGCCCTCGCGGTGCTGCTGTCGGCGGCCACCACCAGTCTCAGTTTCGGCCTGCTCAGCCTCAGTGCCACCCGGCTGGTGGCGGATTTCGGCCTCACGCTGTTACTCGGCATCGTCGCGGCGGCGCTGATCGCGCCGTTGCTGGCCGCCGCCCCTCGACCGGACCCGCAACCGGGAGCACGCCCATGAATTTCGACACCGATGTGCTGGTAATCGGCGCCGGCCCCGCTGGCGCCGTCGCCGCCACCCTGCTGCACCGCGCCGGGCACCGGGTGCAAGTGGTGGAGAAGCAGCACTTCCCGCGTTTCTCCATCGGCGAAAGCCTGCTTCCCCAGTGCATGGCCTACCTGCACGAAGCCGGCATGCTGGAAGCGGTGGAGGCGGCCGGCTTCCAGCTTAAGAACGGCGCCGCCTTCGCCTGGGGCGAGCGGCGCACGCAATTTCGTTTCGATGAAAAGTTTTCACCGGGCTGGGGCTATACCTATCAGGTGGAACGGGCCCGCTTCGACCAGATTCTCGCCGACCAGGCCCGCTTGCAGGGCGTTACCGTGCGGTTCGGTATCAGCCTGGAGGCGTTTCAGCCCGGTGCCGACGGCGTTGAGGCGCGCCTGCGCCATGAGGATGGCGGCGAAGAAACGGTGCTTGCCCGCTTCGCGCTGGACGCCAGCGGCTTCGGACGGGTGCTGCCCCGGCTGCTGGACCTGGAACGCCCGAGCGGGTTTCCGGCGCGCCAGGCGGTGTTCACCCATTTCCAGGACGGCATCGACGACCCTGACTTTGATCGCGACAAGATTCTGATCACCGTCCACGAACAGCGCACCGATGTCTGGTTCTGGCTGATCCCGTTCCCCGACGGCAAGGCCTCGGTGGGGGTGGTGGGCCCGGACGATTTCTTCCAGCCGCTGCCCGCGGACAACGACGCTTGCCTGCGCGCGGCAATCGACGGCGACACCGGGCTGCGGCGGCTGCTGGCCAACGCCCGCCCGTCGATGCCGGCCCGCCGCCAGGGCGGCTACGCGGCCTCGGTGCGCAGCCTGTACGGCGACGGCTTCGCGCTGCTCGGCAACGCCGGCGAATTCCTGGACCCGGTGTTTTCCTCCGGTGTCACCATCGCACTGCGCTCCGCCAGCCTGGCCGCCGCCGTCCTCGACCGGCAATTGAGCGGCGAGCCGGTGGACTGGCAGGCGGACTTCGCGGAACCGCTGCAACAGGGCGTCGACACCTTCCGCAGCTACGTCACCGGCTGGTACGACGGCCGCTTTCAGAACGTCATCTTCCACCGCGATCCGCCGGAAGACATTAAACGCATGGTTTGTTCGATCCTGGCCGGCTACGCCTGGGACCGGAACAACCCTTTTGTGAAGCACCACGAACGGCGCCTCAACGCCTTGGCGGAACTATGCGCGCAACACGTCTGACCGCCCTGGCGCTGCTGCTGGCCACCGGTCTCGGTCTAAGCGGTTGCCAATCCTGGTGGGCCACGGCGGAGCGCCCCTTGGCAGCGCCGCTGGACAGCAGCCGGCAGCTTGAACACCGCCTGCGCATCGAGCGGAGCGAGCAGGTGCAAAACCTGCACGCCGTCCTCCGCACCCTGCCCGGCGAAACCCGGGTGGTGGCGCTCACCGAAACCGGCGTGCCGGTTCTGCAACTGCGCCAGACCGCCGACGATCTCACGGTCACCCGTTCGCCGCTGTTGCCCCGGCAAGTGCCGGCGCGGCTTATCCTGGCGGACATCCAGCTGGTATTCTGGCCGCTTGAATCGTTACGGGCAGCCTTGCCCGCGCCCTGGCGCCTGGAACAGGAAGAACAGGGCCGCGCCCTTTATAATGGTGCGCGGCTGGAGGCCCGGGTGCGCTACCAAAATCGTGACGGCTGGCAGGGCCCCGCCACCCTGGACAATATTCACCACGGCTATCGCCTGACAATAACCCCGCTGCAACCCCAAGGCGCGCAATGAATTCCGTTTATCTCAACCAACTCGGCATCCTGTGCCCGCTGGGCAACGACCCGGAGACGGTCTACCGGCGCCTGGTGAGCGGCGACCGCTCGGGCCTTGTTGTCAGTGATCATTGCCACCCCGGTCATGCCAGCCCGCTCGGGCGCGTGCACGCCGAACTGCCGGCGCTGCCGGCGTCGATGGCGGAATACCAGTGCCGCAACAATCAGCTGTTGCTGGCGGCCTTTGAACAGTTAAGGCCGTCATTCGAGCACCTTTCCCGGGGTCTGGACCGCGCCCGCATCGGCGTGGTGCTGGGCACCAGCACCGCCGGCATCGACCAGGGCGAACGGGCCCTGCAGCAGTGGCACGCCGGGCAGCCGGCGCCGGACGGCTATCATTACCACCAGCAGCAGTTGGGCGCGGGCGCGGATTTTCTTGCCCGCCACCTGAAGCTGGACGGCCCGTCACTGACGCTGTCCACCGCCTGCTCTTCCAGCGGCCGGGCGCTGGCCAGTGCCCGCGCCTTGATTCGCAATGACCTCTGCGACCTGGTGATCGCCGGCGGCGCCGACAGCCTTTGCAGCCTGACGGTACAAGGATTTCACAGCCTCGGCGCGGTCAGCAGCCAGCCCTGCAACCCGTTCAGCGTCCACCGCGACGGTATCAACATCGGTGAGGGCGCGGCGCTGTTTTTGCTCTCCCACGAGCCCGGCCCGGTGACATTGAGCGGTGTCGGCGCCAGTTCCGACGCCCACCATATTTCCGGCCCCGACCCCCAGGGCGACGGCGCCGTGACCGCCATGCAGGCGGCGCTGGACGACGCCGGCGCGGCGGCGCAGCAGGTCGATTATCTGAACCTGCACGGTACCGCCACAGCGCAAAACGACATCATGGAAGCCCGTGCGGTAAACCGGGTGTTCCAACAGCCGCCGCCCAGCAGCGCCACCAAGGCGCTCACCGGCCATTGCCTGGGCGCGGCCGGCGCTCTGGAAGCGGCCTTTTGCTGGCTGTTGCTCAACCACCCACAAGGCCCGTTACCGCCACACCGCTTCGACGGCAACTACGACCCGGCCCTGCCGGCGTTGGATCTGGTGGGCGACGACCGGCGCCCCGGCACCTTGCGGCGCTGTCTGAGCAATTCCTTCGCGTTCGGCGGCAACAATTTGTCCCTGCTGCTGGAGGCCGGATGACTGACCCACGCTTCCCGCCAGTGGAGACCCTGGTGCCACACAGCGGCGACCTGGTGCTGCTTGACCGCATTCTGACGGCGGACCAGAACAGCCTCAGCGCGGCGCTCACGGTGCGCGCCGACGGCCTCTACAACCACGGCGACCGGGTGCCCGCCTGGGTGGGCATGGAATACATGGCGCAGGCGATCGCCGCCTTCGCCGGCTGGCACGCCCATTTGGAACAACGCCCGGTGCAACTCGGCTTTCTGCTCGGCAGCCGCCGCTTCACGTACGCCTGCCCAGACTTCACCGTGGGCGCCTCGCTGGTTGTCACGGCACGCAGGCTACTGCAGGACAACGGCGGCATGGGCGTGTTCGAATGCGCCCTGGAAGATCACCAAGGGCGCCGCTGCGCCGAGGCCCGGCTGAACGTTTTCCAACCCCAAGACAGCGACCAATATTTGCGAGACATTCATGACTGACACAACCGTGCCCAGCGTCCTGGTCACCGGCGCCAGCCGCGGTATCGGCCGCGCCATCGCCCTGACCCTGGCGGAGCGGGGCTTCGACCTGGTGGTTCACTATCGCCAAAGCGGTGAGGAGGCCGAACGGGTGGCCGACGAGATCCGCGCGCACGGCCGCCAATGCCGCACTCTGGCGTTCGACATCGGCGACCGGGAGGCAGCCCGTGCCGCCCTGGAACAGGACGTGGAACAACACGGCGCCTATTACGGTGTGGTCTGCAATGCCGGGCTGAGCGCCGACAACGCCTTCCCCGCCCTTACCGGCGAGGACTGGGACCGGGTGGTGCACACCAACCTGGACGGCTTCTACAACGTCTTGCACCCTTTGGTGATGCCCATGGTCCGGCGCCGGGCGCCGGGCCGCATCGTGGTGCTGTCCTCGGTATCCGGGTTGATCGGCAACCGTGGCCAGGTGAACTACAGTGCCGCCAAAGCCGGGCTGATCGGCGCCAGCAAAGCGCTGGCGCTGGAGCTGGGCAAGCGTCAGATCACGGTCAACTGCGTGGCCCCGGGGCTAATCGAAACGGACATGACCGATGAACTGCCCCTGGAGGAAATCAAAAAGATGATCCCCGCCCGCCGCGTAGGACGGCCCCGGGAAGTGGCCGCCACGGTGGCCTTCCTGATGTCCGAGGACGCCGGCTACATCACCCGCCAGGTGATTGCCGTCAACGGCGGCCTTTGCTGACCAATAACAACAAAAAGGGGACGCTCATGCAGAGAGTAGTGGTCACGGGGATGGCCGGTATTTCGCCGCTGGGTAACGACTGGCCGACCATCCTCGGCAACCTGCGCGCCGGCCGCACCGGCATCCGGCAGATGCCCGACTGGGTGAACTACGAAGGCCTGGACACACAACTGGGCGCACCGGCCATGTTTCATCCGCCGGCCCATTTCAACCGCAAGAAAACCCGCTCCATGGGTCGGGTGGCGCAAATGGCCACCCACGTGGCCGAACAAGCCCTGGAGCAGGCCGGCCTGCTCGGCGAGCCGGTGCTGACCGGCGGTCGCACCGGCGTCGCCTACGGCAGCTCGGCGGGCAGCACCGCGGCGGTGGCGGATTTCGGCGGCATGTTGATCCACCGCTCTACCCTGGGGCTGAACGCCAACTCGTATCTGAAGATGATGTCGCACACCACGGCGGTGAATATCGGCGTGTATTTCGGCCTGCAGGGCCGCGTGCACACCACGTCCAGTGCTTGCACCTCGGGCAGCCAGGGGATCGGTTACGCCTGGGAGGCGATCCGTTTCGGCCTGCAGGATGTGATGCTGGCTGGCGGCGCCGAGGAGCTTTGCCCGACCCAGGCGGCGGTGTTCGATACCCTGTTCGCCGCCAGCCAGGACAACGACCATCCGTCCCGTACGCCGCGCCCTTTCGACCGCGACCGGGACGGTCTGGTGGTGGGCGAAGGCGCCGGCGCACTCGTGCTTGAGTCGCTGGAGCATGCGCAAGCGCGCGGCGCGCCTATCATCGCGGAGATCGTCGGTTACGGCACCAACAGCGACGGTCGCCATGTCACCCAGCCCAACCAGACGACCATGGCCACGGCCATGCGGCTGGCGCTGGACAGCGCCGGGCTGAACGCGGATTGCATCGGTTATGTGAGCGCCCACGGTACCGCCACCACCCGCGGTGACGTGGCGGAAAGCCGCGCGACCGAGGCGGTGCTGGGCGGCGCCGTGCCGATCAGTTCGTTGAAAAGCTACACCGGCCACACGCTGGGCGCCTGCGGTGCACTGGAGGCCTGGCTGACGATCGAAATGATGCGCCAGGGCTGGTTCCACCCCAACGCCAATCTGGACAACGTGGACCCGGAATGCGGCGTGCTGGATTACATTACCGGGGCCGGTCGTGAACTGGACTGCGAATTCACGATGAGCAACAACTTCGCGTTCGGCGGCATCAACACCTCGCTGATCTTCCGCCGCGGGCCCCGTTGAGCCGCTACAGATCGTAGGCCTGGCGCAACAGTGCCTGCTGGATGGAACCATGAATCAAACCGTGTGGCTTTCGTCAAAACCCGGAACCGGTCATACTTTTTCGATGCCCCACCCCTCGCTTCGTCCGCCACGCGTCGCGGCCCTCGTCCTGATGTTCGCCGCCCTGTTTTCGGGTGGTTGTCAGCTATGGAGCGAGCCGGTGCGGGGGCCCCGGCCGCCGGCGGCGACGTTCGGTGAGCACCGGCATATCGAGCGTGACCTGGAGATTCGCGTCGGCGAGCACATCCACATCGCTCGCGCCGTCCTGGCACTGACCCCGGACGCCACCCGTATCACGATCACCGATCAACGCGACCGGCTTATGGTGGAGATGCGCTACGGCCAGGGGCGACTGAACGTCAAACGCACACCGTATTTGCCAGCGGAAGTATCAGCGGACGATCTGATCGCCGACCTGCAGCTGGCGCTATGGCCGCTGGAGAGGCTGCGCGCCGGGCTCACGCCGGGCTGGACCCTGGCCGCCGACGACGAGGGGCGGATACTGCGCTTCAACGGCGCCACCGAGGCGCGGGTGGACTACCAGAGCGACGAGCCGTCCAGCCGGCCGCTGCCGGTGTATAACGCCCGCCACGATTACCTGCTGATTCTCAGCCCCGCCGACCCAGGCGCCTGACCGCCGTCACCAGCGCTTCGGCGATGGCCGGCTCGGCGCTGCTGTGCCCCGCCGCCGGCACCCAGGTGAGCCGGCTGTCGGGCAGCGCCTGATGCAACAGCCAGGCCTGCTCCGGCGGGCACACCATGTCATAGCGGCCGTGCACGATTTCCACCGGGCAGTTGAGCGCGCCGACGCGCGGCAAAATCGGGCGCGCCAGAAAGCCGCCATTGACGAAGTAATGGGTTTCCAGCTGCGCCATGGCGCGGGCGTTGTGGTCGACGTTGATCTCCGGCGGCGGATTCAGGCTCGACAGACGCGCCTCCCACAGGGTCCATTCCCGGGCCAGACGTTCGCCATCCGGGCCTGGCAGGGCGCGGTGGTAGCGGGTGACCAGGTCGCCCTCGCCGGGCGGCAGCGCTTCTAGCAGGCGCGCCCACAGGTCCGGGTAAAAACGCGCCGCGCCCCGGTCGGTGTAGAGCCAATCGATGTCCTCTTGCCGGCACAGGAAAACACCACGCAGCACCAGGGACGCCACTCTCGAGGGGAAATCCAGCGCGTAGGCCAGCGCCAGCGTGACGCCCCAGGAACCGCCCAGCACCACTTGCCAGCGGGGGATCATCAGGTGCTCACGAATGCGCTCCAGGTCGGCGACCAGATCAGGCAAAGTGTTATGCTCGGTGCTGGCGTAGGGGCGGCTGCGCCCGGCGCCGCGCTGATCGAACACGACGATACGGTAACGCCGGGGGTCGAACAGCCGCCGCAGCAACGGCGAGCTGCCGCCACCAGGGCCGCCGTGCAAAGCCACCACCGGCTCACCGTCCGGGTTGCCGCTTTGCTCCACGTACAAGAGATGGTCGTCACCCACATCCAGATACTGGCGATGATAGGGCTCGATTGGGGGAAATAATGACATGCGTGAAATCCGCCGCTGGGCTCGGCTGACAGCATACTGTCTGCTGGTGGCCCTGCAACCGCTGCTGATGGGCTGTGAGACACCGCCACCGGAAGCGGCCCTGCGCGAGGCCATAGCGGAGCTGGAAAGCGGCCTGGAAGGCGGCGATGTCGGCGCGGTGATGGACCGGCTGGCGGCGGATTTCCGCTACCGGGATCTGGACCGCAAAGCCGCCGGTCGCCGTCTGGTGGGCGTGTTCCTGCGCTACCCGAAGCGCCAGGTCAGTTTTCTCAATGTGGATGTGGCGCTTGATTCGGTGACCTTGCGCGACGCGGAGGTCACGTTTAACGCTCTGGTGTGGGGCGGTCGCGCCACGCTGCCGGAGGATGGGGACAGTGTGCGGGTGTGGAGTCGCTGGCGCGAAGACGGTGGTGATTGGGTGTTGGTGGATCTGGAGGCGCGGGGTTTGAGGGAATAAAAAGCTCGCTGGGATCCTGCGGGGCAACCGTTGCCGGCCGGCTTTGCCGGCCTTTCGCGGGCTGGGCCCGCTCCCACAAGGCCCGCTCGCACAAGGGCCGCTCGCACAAGCCTTGCCCTCATGGGCCACTGGCATCCGAGCCGTTAGTCGTCGCCGCTGAACTCCGCTTCCATGTCCAGTTCCTTGATCTTTCGGGTGAGGGTGTTGCGGCCCCAGCCGAGCAGCCCGGCCGCGTCCCGTTTGCGGCCGCCGGTGTGCTGCAGGGCCACTTCAATCATGGTGCGCTCGAACTCCGGCACGGCCTGCTCCAGAATTCCCCGGTCGCCACGGGCCAAGGCCCGGTCGGCCCAATGGCGCAGTGATTTCAGCCAGTCGCCGCCGGTTTCGGTGGGTTTGCTGCCGGTTTGACGCAGCTCCGGGGGCAGATCGTCGACCAGCACTTCCCGGCCGGAGGCCATCACCGTCAACCAGCGGCAGGTGTTTTCCAGCTGCCGCACGTTGCCCGGCCAGGGCATGGCGGCCAGATACTTTTCGGTGTCCTTGTGCAGCACCTTGGGGTCGACACCCAGCTCCTGGGCGGCGTGCTGGAGAAAATAGCCGGCCAGGGCGGGAATGTCCTCGCGGCGCTCGGCGAGACGCGGAATGTGGATGCGAATCACGTTCAGGCGGTGGAACAGATCCTCCCGGAAGTCGCCGTCGCGGACCAGTTTTTCCAGATCCTGGTGGGTGGCGGCGATGATGCGCACGTCCACGTGAATCGGCGTGGTGCCACCGACACGGTAGAACTCGTTCTCTTGCAACACGCGCAGCAGCCGGGTCTGCGCCTCCAGCGGCATATCACCGATTTCGTCGAGAAACAGGGTGCCGCCGTTGGATTGCTCGAAACGCCCGACCCGCTGGCTGTTGGCGCCGGTAAAGGCGCCCTTCTCATGGCCGAACAGCTCCGACTCGATCAAGTCCTTGGGGATCGCCGCCATATTCAGCGCCACGAAGTTTTTCTCGCGGCGCATGGAGTGGCGGTGCAGCGCCCTCGCCACCAGTTCCTTACCGGTGCCCGACTGACCGTTGATCAGCACCGTCACATTGGAGTGGCTGAGCCGGCCGATAGCGCGGAAGACCTCCTGCATGGCGGGCGCTTCGCCGATGATCTCGGTGGGTGTCTCCGGCGCCGGCGCCACGAACTCCTCGTCGTTTTCCTTACGATGCTTGATCGCCCGTTTGACCAGCGCCACCGCCTCGTCCACGTCGAACGGCTTGGGCAGGTATTCGAACGCCCCGCCCTGGTAGGACGCCACCGCCGAATCCAGGTCGGAATGAGCGGTCATGATGATGACCGGCAGATTGGGGTTCTTTCGCTGCAGAATCTTAAGCATGCGCAGGCCGTCCGTGCCCGGCATGCGCACATCGGAAATCAGCACGTCGGGTTCGATGCCGCCCTCGTCGAGCCGGTTGAGGGCCTCGTCGGCGTCCTCGAAACACACCGGCTGGTAGCCTTCCTGGCCGAGGGCTTTCTCCAGCACCCAGCGAATGGAGCGGTCGTCGTCGATCACCCAAATGGTTGCGGTCATGATCCTTTGCTCTCCGTTGTGTCCACCGGTTCCATGGGCAACAGCAGGCTGAAGCAGGTGCGCCCGGGCTCGCTGTCGCACTCGATCAGACCCTGGTGCTGACTGATGATCGACTGTGCAATGGACAGCCCCAGCCCCGAGCCGTTGGCCCGGCCGCTGACCATGGGGTAAAAAATCGTTTCTTGGAGCGCCTGGGAAATCCCCGGGCCGTTGTCTTCAATGTCCACCCGCAGCACCAGCCGGTGGCGCTGCGCGCCGATGGTGAATTGGCGCAGCGCGCGGGTACGCATCACCACGCGGGCGTCTTCGGTGCCGGCTTCCAGCAACGCCTGCATGGCGTTACGCATCAGATTCAGCAACACCTGAATCAGCTGGTCCCGGTCGGCGATCACCTCCGGCAAACTGACGTCGTAATCGCGGCGCAGCAACACCCCGTCCGGGTACTCCGCCAGCAACAGCTGGCGCACATGCTCCAGGCATTCGTGAATATTGACCGGCGCGAACGCCGGCGGCTTACGCGGGCCCAGCATCCGGTCGGCCACCGAGCGCAGGCGATCCGCCTCGTCGATGATCACCCGGGTGTACTCCGCCAGTTCCGGATCCGGCAGTGCGCGCTCCAGAAGCTGGGCGGCGCCACGAATGCCGCCCAGCGGATTCTTGATCTCGTGGGCGACGCCACGCACCAGGGCGCGAGTGGCCTGGTGGGCATGCATCAGCCCCTCTTCCCGGGTGATGCGTAACAGCCTGTCCAGGGACTGCATTTCCACCAGCAGCGCCATGCTCTGCCCGCGCTCGTGGATCGGGCTGACGCTGTAATCGACCATCGCCTGCTGCCCCGGCGCCACATTGAGCCGGGCCTCGCGGCGCGTGAACGGGTGCCCCTCGTCCATGCACTGTTGCAGGGCACCCCGCGCGTCCGCGTCGTCGAAAAAATACTCCGGCAACCGCTGCCCGAGCATGCGTGACGCACTGGTGGCCAGCAGCATTTCCGCGGCTGGGTTGAGGTAGCGCACGCGCAGGTCACTGTCGAGCATCATTACCGCGGTACGGAGATGATCCAGCAGCCGTTTTTGCAGCACCGTGTCTGTCGTCATAGTTCGGGCCATAACAGGGCATAAGCAATTATCAGGCCACCCGTAATAGCGCTCTCACAGGGCAGCGGGTGGGCGGGGCGGCATCCGTCACGGTGCAGTCTAGGAGGTATGGCGGGGCAATGCACTATTTTGGTGCATTCAGGCGGGGCAGGCTCTCAATCTTTGGCGGGTGCGGCAACACGTTCGGCGGCGCCACCCACGGAAGCCGCGCCGCCGCGGTTGGCACCGCCGCCCACTTCAGCGCGGCCACCGGTGTCGGCGGCGCTGCCGCGTTCGGCCCGGCTCCCATAGGTGGGAAAGGCGGAACCCTTGCCACCCTCTTTGTTGCCGTCGCCATTGGCCGTGCCGGCGGTGGTCCGCATCACATAGAACACCAACGGCCGGGACTCGATCAGCACGGCGCCGTCGTTGTCACGGACCTGGGCGACCAGGGTGTGCTGACCGGGATTGGGGAAATCCATGACGCTGCCTTCAAGCGGCGTCCCGTTATCGAGAATCACCAGTCGGTGCCCGCCCTTCAACGCCGGCGACAGCGACACCTGCACCTGGATCGGGTTGTCCTGAGGGATACGCAGATTGGCGCCGGCGTCGGGGGCCGTGATCGACACCGACTCGTAGCCGGCGTCCGGCAGCGGCGGCGGCTCCGGCGGCGCGTCGCCACGGAGTTCGGCGCGCCGCTCCGGCGGCGGGCTGTCCATGGTGTTGGTGGGCCCTACCTTGACCTCCTCGGCGCGCTTCTTGTCCGGCGGATTATCGGTGAACACCACGTTGCCGTTGGCGTCCAGGGTCCGGTAGATGCCTTTCGAGCCGCTGTCCGGCCGGTCGGTAATCTGCGCGACGGCCAGTATCGGCACGGCAAGCAGCAGTAGTGGCCACCAGGTTTTCATCGGGCTCATCCTTGTTGGGCGTTGCCTTGATTCTGACGCCGGGGCCCCGACAAAAAAAGGGGCTTCATCGCACTTTAGCGGGAAGGTCTCTCCAGCCGGGGTCGCGTGTCTGTGTTATGCCCTTCCGGGAACGTCGTGAATACGTCCCTGTAGACTCCCTGTCGAACGTCCTGTTCTCCAGGGTCCCGGAAGGGCATAACACAGACACGCTCCAGGGTGAGGTTCCGATGTTCCGGGTTATCGCTGGCGCAGGACCATTCTACAAAACTCGGATTGTGGGAGCTTGCCTTGCAAGCGAAAGGCCGGCTTCGCCGGCCGGCAAAGGTTGCCCCGCAGGGTTCCAGAGACGCTGTTTGTGCTGCCGTTAGAAGTCTCTCTGGCATCCTGCCGGGAGCTTCGCTCCCTTTCGCGGGCAGGGCCCGCTCCTACAAACCGGCTACGGCGCCACAACAGGGGCTGCCCACCAAAGTGCAATAAACAAAAAAGCCCGGCGCGAAGGCCGGGCTTTTCGGGACTGCAGTTGCCGTCAGGCTTAGCAGCTGTAGTACATGTCGAACTCGACCGGGTGCGGAGTCATGTTCAGACGCTCCACTTCGCCGCGCTTGAGCTCGATGTAGCCTTCCAGCATGTCCTTGGTGAACACGTCACCCTGGGTCAGGAAGTCGTAATCGGCTTCCAGGGCATCCAGCGCCATGGTCAGAGTGTGCGCCACGGTGGGGATGTCCTTGGCTTCTTCCGCCGGCAGATCGTAGAGATCCTTATCCATGGCGTCGCCCGGGTGGATCTTGTTTTTGATGCCGTCCAGGCCGGCCATCATCAGCGCCGCGAAGCACAGGTACGGGTTGGCGGCCGGATCCGGGAAGCGGGTCTCGATACGACGCGCTTTCGGGTTGCTCACCCACGGAATGCGGATGGAAGCGGAACGGTTACGGGCGGAGTAGGCCAGCATTACCGGGGCTTCGAAGCCGGGCACCAAACGCTTGTAGGAGTTGGTGGAACCGTTGGTAAAGGCGTTCAGCGCGCGTGCGTGCTTGATCACGCCACCGATGTAGAACAGCGCCTCTTCGGACAGGCCCGCGTACTCGTCACCGGCGAACAGGTTCTTGCCGTCTTTCGCCAGGGACATGTGCACGTGCATACCGGAACCGTTATCACCGATCAGCGGCTTGGGCATGAAGGTGGCGGTTTTGCCGTAGGCGTGGGCTACGTTGTGCACGCAGTACTTGAGGATCTGCACTTCGTCGGCTTTCTTGGTGAGGGTGTTGGCGCCCACACCGATCTCGCATTGGCCGGCGGTGCCCACTTCGTGGTGATGCACTTCGATTTCCAGGCCCATCTGCTCCATGGCGGAACACATGGCGCCGCGCAGGTCGTGCAGGCTGTCCACCGGGGGCACCGGGAAGTAGCCGCCTTTCACGCCGGGACGGTGACCGATGTTGTTCTTCTCGAACTCATCGGCGGACACCCAGGCCGCTTCTTCGGAGTAGATGTTGTACATGGCGCCGGACATGTCGGACTTCCACTGTACGGAATCAAACACGAAGAATTCCGGCTCCGGACCGAACAGGGCGCTGTCGGCGATACCGGTGGACTTCAGATATTCCTCGGCGCGCAGCGCCACGGAGCGCGGATCACGCTCGTAACCCTGCATGGTGGTCGGCTCAACGATGTTGCAACGCAGGTTCAGCGTCGCCACGTCGGTGAACGGATCGAGAACGGCGGTCTCATCTTCGGGCAGCAGAATCATGTCGGATTCGTTGATGCCTTTCCAACCGGCGATGGAGGAACCATCGAACATCTTGCCGTCCTGGAAGAAGTCGTCGTCGATTTCGCCGACGGGAAGGGTTACGTGCTGCTCTTTACCATGGCTGTCGGTAAAACGCAGATCCACCCACTTCACGTCGTTATCTTTAATCAGTTTCAGCGTCTTTTCAGACATTGTTGAGCGTCCTCCTGGAACGGGTATGTGTCTGGCTACTCGCCTCCGCCGGGGCGGGCACGCGAAGAGCCGTTATTCTTGGGAGCCTCTGCCTGGCGCCTGATTATGGACCAGTCTGTAAGCCTGAGCACGTAAGGCGCCAGGCAGAGGCTCCCAGGGCCACGGGGGCCTGCATGCCAATAGGTCAGCAAATACTGTGCCAGCCCTTTTTTGGCGCAGCCGTCGGTATTAAGCCCGGTCAGCGCGCCGACACGCGGGTAATGCGCACCAAAAAAGTGCCTCTCGTTTATTCATGCACCACTACAGTGCAACGGAAGGTTCGCCCACCCGCAGGGTGATCACCACCTCCAGGTCGCCCTCCTCCGTGGCCAGCACCTCGTGGCCATTGATTCGGCACCAGGCGGGAATGTCGTTCAACGCCCCCGGGTCCGTGCAGGTTACCCTCAGCACCTCCCCCTCCGCCAGTTCGGCGACCTTGTTCTGGGTCTTAATCACTGGAATGGGGCACAACTGACGGCGCACATCCAGCTCGTGAAGGGTTTCGTCGCTCATTAGGTGGCCCATACGGCTAGGCCACCAGCCAGTTTTTGGGAATGTCTTCGGGACGCGCCGGCGCCACGCACACCTCTCGGGCCACGCCGCCGGGGTCCTTCACTTCCACGGTGACGCTTTCATCGCCGCGGCCCTTGGAGTAGCGCGCCACGATGGCGGCGGCCTGCTCCAGCTCCGCTTGCGTCTCGAAGCGCCCGTCCACCAGCGCCAGCGGGCCGGGGCAACTGACCGTGGTGAGGCTGGTGAACTGGTAGCGGTAGCCTTCCAGGAAACGGTTTTCCCCTTCCTCGCGGCTGATGATCAGCTTCAGGTGCGGCTGCGGGCGGATATGACGACCCACTTTCAGCAGCATGATGTCGTCCAGCTCGTAGCGGCGCTCGTTGCGGGCCTGCCACAGGTCGGCGAGCTTGCGGGAATAGGATTCATCGGTCAGGAAGCAGCAGCCGCCGGAGGGCTGAGCGTAGTCCTCCAGGCCGAAGCGCCGGGCCAGCGCGATCTGCGGCTTGCGGTTACGACCGGAGAAATCGTGCAGTTGCGAGCGGTCCACCCAGCCTTCACGCTCGGGCAGGGTTTCGGGCAGGTTGAGCGCGCTGAGCGGGCGCAGTAGACGGTCGTCAGCGCCGGACTCACTGCTGATGATGGGCATGGTTTCCTTGCGCTGGCTCTTGGGCCGCTGGCCCACCACCTCGCCGGTGATGATGAAATCGAAGCCCTTCTCGCCGGCCAGCTCACGGGCCTTGTTCAGCATCAGCGTGGCCTGGTTGACCATGAAGATCTTGCAGTCCAGGCAGGGGTTCAGGTGGGCGCCGTAGCCGTGCTTGGGGTTGAGCACCACATCCTTGTACTCCTCGGAGATATCAATGATGTGCAGCTTGATGCCCAGCTCCTCGGCCACCCAGAGGGCGTTGTTGCGCTTGTTCTTGTCCTTGTCTTTCTTGCGGATCGCGTGGGTGTGGCCCTCCACGCAGAAGCCGGTGAAGAAGTTCACCCCCTCCACGTGGATGCCTTGCTCCTGCATCACTTTGACCGCCAGCATGGAATCCAGACCGCCGGATACCAGCGCGATGGCGCGACGCTGAAGCGGGTCGGCGCTGGGCCGGGTGACGGGTGCGACTGCCTCGGACATAACGATACTCGCCCTGCTTTAAAGGAGATGGTCGGAAACGGGCGACAGAGTATAGCAAACCACGCTTTATTGACGAAGCGCCGAGATCAGGGCGCTTCGGGGGTTTCCGGCAACTGGGCCACGGCGAATTCGCGCTTGGAGAGCATCAGACGGCGGGCCACCGGCTCCAGATTCCAATCCAGGCCGTCCAGATGGTCTTCCACCACACGGCAGCGGCGCAGCAGGCCGTCGTCGTTGGCGATTTGAATATTCAGCCCGGGCCGGGCGTTGAGTTCGAGCATCAAGGGGCCCTTATGCTTGTCCATCACCAGGTCCACGCCCAGGTAGCCCAGGCCGGTGAGTTCATAGCAACGGGCGGCCAGCTCCAGGCAGGCTTCCCAGTCGGGAATCTGCACGCCGGCCACCGGGTGGGCGGTGTCCGGGTGACGGTCGATCTTCAGGTTGTGCCAGGTGCCGCTCAGGGTGACGCCGGTGGCGATGTCCACGCCCACGCCGATGGCGCCCTGGTGCAGGTTGGCCTTGCCGTCGGACTGGCGGGTGGGCAGGCGCAGCATGGCGGCCACCGGGTAGCCCTTGAGCACGATGATGCGCACGTCCGGTACGCCGCCGATGCTGATGCGGTCGAACAGGTCGGTGGAGCGCACCCGGTATTCGATCAGGGCGCGGTCTCGATGACCACCCAGGGAGTAGATGCCGGAAATGATCCCGGAAATATGAAACTCCAGCTCCTCGGGGCTGATCATGCGGCCGGAGGCACCCCGGTAATAGCCCTCGAAACGGTCTGAAATCACCATGATGCCGTCGCCGCCGGCGCCCTGGGCCGGCTTGATCACGAAGTCACCGTGGGTTTCGACGATGTGCTGCAGCTTGCTGATGCCCTGCTCGGTATCGATGATGCCGTACATATCCGGCACCTGGATGCCGGCGTCGAGGGCCAGCTTCTTGGTGCGGATCTTGTCGTCCACCAGCGGGTACAGCTTCCGGTCGTTATAGGCCAGCACATAGTCGCCGTTGCGCTGGTTGATGCCCATCACCCCGCGACGGCGCAGAGCCCTCCAGGTACGAATCCCGAACATCAGCGATCCCCTTCATCGGCCATCGCCCGGAAGCGCATCAGTTCCGCCACGCGGTAGCCACGGTAGTGGCCCATGATCACCATCACCGCCGCCAGCACCAGCAACACGCCGGGGAAGGTGAACACGAAGTACACCAGCGGCTGCCAGACCATCAACAGATGACACAGCACCGCCGCGATCAAGGTGCCAATCGCCACCTTCAGCGACTGGCCGCCACCCCGTTCCTCCCAAACAATCGAGATGCGCTCGATTACCATGGTCAGAATCACCATCGGGAACAGGGCCACCGACAGGCCGGTGGACAGGCCCAGCTTGTAGCCCACCAGGCTGATCAGCGCCATCAGGATCACCACGAAGGTCAGCACGATCGACAGCCGTGCCAGTAGCTGCAGCTTCAGGTGCTCCAGGTAGCCTCGAACCGACAGGCCGATGGCGGTAATGAAGGTGAACAACAATACGCCCCAGATTACTTCGGTTTCCCGAAACGCCAGCGCGATCAACACCGGTGTAAAGGTGCCCAGGGTCTCCATGCCGACCAGGGAACGGATCAGCAGCACCAGCAGCACGCCCACCGGAATCATCATCAAGATACGGAACAACTGCTGGGACGGTACCGGCAACTCGTAGAGGGAATAATCGATAAAGCTGCTCTGGTCCTGGAAACGCAGCGACTGGGCCAGCTGCAGCGCGCTCATTTCATTGCGGTGGACGCCGAAATCCACATCCGCGTTGCGGGCGCCTTCCAGGGCCAGCAGCGGCTTGTTGCCGCTCCACCATACCAGGCGGTCCTCGGGCAGCCCCTGACGCCCGTCCAAGGGGTTGAAATACAACCAGTTCTTGCCGTTATAGGTACGCAGCCACAGCTCCGGCTGCTGGTCTCGGCTCTCGTTGAGCTCCAGGGTGTGCACCGGCTCGGCGGGAATGTGCGCCACCGCCAGCAGCAAGTCGACCACCCGGGCGCGGTTCTCCGGGCTGCGGTCGCCGCCGAGCAGCAGGCGCACATTGTCGCTTTCCATGTTGTTGACGCGTTTGATGGTCTCGCTGACGAAGGTCTCCACATCCGCGGAGTGCTGGCGAATGGGCGCCAGCAAGGCGTCGGCGGCCAGCCGTTCGGGGCCTTCCAGCGGCGGCGCGGCGCGGAACTGGGGGCCGTCCTCCGGGGCCGTCGCCGGCTCGGCGAAGCGCGATGTGAGCATCAACCGGTAATACAGGTTCTGTCGCCCCTCGGCACGGCGCGCCGACCAGGTGACCACCCGGTTGCCGTTCTCCCGATTGACGTTGACCCCATAGTTATTGGAGATAAAGCTCTCGTTCAGGGCGGTGAAGCCGCTCTCCAGCGGCGGCACGTACATGCGCGCCTTGATCGGCGTATTGTCTCGCGCCTGGAAGCTGACCTGGGCGTCCACCACCCATACCGGATCGCTCTCACTCTCGGTCAGCGGCACTTTCTGGACCCAGATCTGGTAGGCAATACTGCCCACCCCCAGCAACAACAAAAAAGCGGCCAGCAGCCGGGCGTGCAATTTCACAGAACGCATTTTTCAGCCTTATTCCAATACTTTCGCCACGGGCGATTCGCCATGGGACGGGAGCCAGCCCTGGCCCCGCCAACGGTTTATCGGCCTGAGCGGCCGTTCGGCGCACGCTGCTGAGACCGGCCACCCCGCGTTTGGTTGCGACATTCTAGGGTACTCAGAGGCCAACCGGAGCAACAAAAGTAAAACTTTGCGCCGGGTCACATTATGCCACGAGACACCTTCGTGTGGCTTCGATGGGTACAAGGGCTGTACAATGCGCCGCCTAATCCGCCTCCCACTCCGTTTCACGGGCCCTTCCGGCCGGTCGCGGACGCATTTTCACGCTGGTCCGCCAACGGACGGAGAGCGACTTTTTTCCCTACGGAGCCATTTCTGTGATTGAACGCCTGCGCAATATCGCCATCATCGCCCACGTTGACCACGGCAAGACCACCCTGGTGGACAAGCTGCTGCAACAGTCCGGCACCCTGGGAGATCGCGCCGGCGACGTGGAACGGGTGATGGATTCCAACGACCTGGAGAAGGAACGGGGCATCACCATCCTCTCCAAAAACACCGCCCTCAAATACGGCGACTACCAGATCAACATCGTCGACACCCCTGGCCACGCCGACTTCGGCGGCGAAGTGGAACGGGTGATGTCCATGGTGGACTCGGTGCTGCTGCTGGTCGACGCGGTGGACGGCCCCATGCCGCAAACCCGCTTCGTAACCCAGAAAGCGTTCGCCGCCGGCCTCAAGCCGATCGTGGTGGTCAACAAGGTGGACCGCCCCGGCGCTCGCCCTGACTGGGTGATCGACCAGGTATTCGACCTGTTCGACAACCTCGGCGCCAGCGACGAGCAACTGGACTTCCCGGTGATCTACGCCTCCGCCCTGAACGGTGTGGCCGGCCCGGAAGCGGACCAGCTCGGCGACGACATGACCTTCCTGTTCGAGACCGTGATCAAATCGGTACCGGCACCGGAAGTGGAGCAGGACGGCCTGTTCCAGATGCAGATTTCCTCCCTGGACTACAACAGCTACCTGGGCGTGATCGGCATCGGCCGCATCAAGCGCGGCAAAGTCAAAGCCAACTCCACGGTCAAGATCATCGACCGGGAAGGCAAAGTGCGCAACGGCCGTATCTTGCAGATCATGGGCTACCACGGCCTGGACCGGGTGGACGTGCCCGAAGCCGGCGCCGGCGACATCGTCTGCGTCACCGGCATGGACCCGTTGGATATCTCCGACACCCTGTGCGACCCCAACAAAGTGGAGGCCCTGCCGCCGCTGACCGTGGACGAGCCCACCGTAAGCATGGTGTTCCACGTCAACACCTCGCCGTTCGCCGGCCAGGACGGCAAATTCGTCACCAGCCGCCAGATCCGCGAGCGCCTGGAAGCGGAGCTCAAGCACAACGTGGCCCTGCGTGTGGAAGAAACCGGCAGCGCCGACCAGTTCCGCGTCTCCGGCCGTGGCGAGCTGCACTTGTCGGTGCTGATCGAGAACATGCGCCGCGAAGGCTTCGAGCTGGCGGTGGGCCGCCCGCAGGTAATTGTCCGCGAGGTCGACGGCAAGAAACAGGAACCCTACGAAAACGTCATGGCCGACGTGGAAGAGCAGCACCAGGGCGCCATCATGGAGCAACTGGGCCTGCGCCGCGGCGAGATGACCAACATGGAGCCGGACGGCAAGGGCCGGGTGCGCCTGACCTTCATCGTGCCCAGCCGCGGCCTGATCGGTTTCCGCAGCCTGTTCCTGACACTCACCTCCGGCACCGGCATCCTCAACAGCACCTTCAGCCACTACGGCGAGTTCAAGGCCGGCGACATGGCCCAGCGCAACAACGGCGTGCTGGTCTCCATGGTGAAGGGCAAGGTGCTGGCGTTCGCCCTGTTCAACCTGCAGGAGCGCGGCCGCATGCTGATCGAGCCCAATGTGGAAGTCTACGAAGGCCAGCTGATCGGCATTCACAGCCGCGGCAACGACCTGGTGGTGAACCCCACCAAAGGCAAGCAGCTCACCAACATGCGCGCCTCCGGCACTGACGAGAACGTGATTCTCACCCCGCCGGTGCGCTTCAGCCTGGAGCAGGCCCTGGACTTCATCGAAGACGATGAGCTGGCGGAAATCACCCCCCACTACATCCGCCTGCGCAAAAAGCTGCTCACCGAAACCGAGCGCAAACGCGCCAGCCGCTGAAGCGGTGGAGCATAAAAAGGCCCCTTTCGGGGCCTTTTTATTGGACCTTGTAGGAGCGGGCCTTGCCCGCGAAAGGGTGGCGTTTAGCCGCCCGGCAGGATTCCAGAGACGCTTTTTGTGTCGCCGTTAGAAATCTCTCTGGCATCCCGCCGGGAGCATAGCTCCCTTTCGCGGGCTGGGCCCGCTCCCACAAGCAGAGTTCTACAAAAGCCAGGCCATCAAGGCGGCGCCGAGAAACATCCCGATCAACAGCCCCTTGCGGAAGGCGCGGGTGCTGTCCGTCTCGGCGCGACCGGGCTCGCGGATGCGCTCGCGCAGCGTGGGCCCGGACGGCGGCGGCTGGCTCGCCTCGTAGTCGGCGATCACCTCCAGCGAGCGGGCCTCATCGTCCTCGTTCACCCACACGCTGGCCAACCCGGAGGCGGGCAACTCGCCCACCGCGCCCTGCAGCATGTCGCCACGCACCTGGGCAAGGATGCCAGACTGTTCCAGCAACCCGGCCAGCATGTGCGCTTCCAGCCCGTCACCGGCTTCGTAGACACGCTTCATAGGACGGCTCCGTATTTCAAACCTGAATGGAATACCATGGTGCGGCGGCAACCTTAAATCACATGGGTTTCAGTAATGCTGAATATTGCTCTGTTCGAGCCGGAAATACCCCCCAACACCGGCAACATCATGCGCCTGGCAGCCAACACCGGCGCCGCGCTGCATTTGATAGAGCCGCTTGGCTTCGAGCTGGATGAGAGGCGCCTGCGTCGCGCCGGGCTGGATTACAGCGAGTACGCCAACGTCACGGTGCACCCGGACTATCAAAGCTTTTGCCGGGACTACCCCAAGGCGCGCCAGTTCGCCCTGACCACCAAAGGCGGCCCGGCGCCAAGCCAGGTACGGTTCCAGGACGGGGATGTGCTGCTGTTCGGGCCGGAAACCCGCGGCCTGCCCGCCAATATTCTGGAAGGGCTGGCGCCGGAGCAGCGGCTGCGGCTGCCGATGGGCGCCAACAGCCGCAGTCTCAACCTCAGCAATGCGGTGGCGATCACGCTGTATGAAGCCTGGCGGCAGCTGGGCTACCCCGGCGCGATCTGAGCGCCGTTGATTACTGGACGGTGGACGGCTCGCCCTCGCCGTTCTGCTGCTTCTCGCGCTGCTGCTGGTAGAGCGCCTCGAAGTTGAGCGGCTGCAGGATCATCTGCGGGAAGGAGCCCTTGGCGACCAGGTCGGACACCACTTCGCGGGCGTAAGGGAACAGCACATTGGGGCAGTAGGCGCCCAGCAGCTGATCGAGCTCTTCGCCTTCGATGCCGGCCAGGGTGAAGATACCCGCCTGCTTCACCTCGGCGAGATAGAAGGTTTTCTGCTCGTCCTCGGATTTGGCGGTAACGGTGACCGTCACTTCCACTTCGTACTCGGTGCCCTCGCCGATGCGGCGTGCGCCGTTGTTCAGTTGCACGTTCATCTTCGGCTTCCATTCCTGGAGGAAGATGTCCGGCGCCCCCGGGCATTCGAACGAGGCGTCCTTAAGGTAAACGCGCTGCAGCTGGAAGGTTTTTTTCTGTTCGTCGGCCATGATTGTCTCCGTTATTCGGTTCCGTCATTCGGCAAGCAGGTCGTCCAGTTCGCCCGCCCGCTGCAATGCGAAAAGTTCATCGCAACCGCCCACGTGGCGGTCCCCGATCCATATTTGCGGCACCGTGCGGCGACCGCTGCGTGCCATCATCTCGCGGCGCGCTTCAGGCTCCCGGTCCACGTCGATCTCGTGGACCCGGGCGTTCTTGCCCGCCAGCAAACGCTTGGCGCGCACGCAAAACGGGCACCAGCCGGTGCTGTAAAGGGTGACGTCCGCCATCAGCCTTTGGACACCGGCAGGTTATCATTGCGCCAGGCGGTGACGCCGCCCTGAATGCGGTAGAGCTCGGAAAAGCCCTTAGTGCGCAGTTGACGCCCCAGGTGCGCCGCCTGATTGCCCATCTTGCAGGTCAGAATCAGCGGCTTGTCCTTATATTTTTCCAATTCCCCCATCCGGTCCGTGACCTGGCTCTGGGGAATGTTCACACTGCCCGGGATATGCCCCTCGCGGAACTCATCGGCGGCGCGAACGTCCACGATCACCGCGTCCTTCTGATTGACCAGGTTGGTGGCGAATTGCGGCGTGATGGCCTTACCGCCACGGCGGGACTCGATCACGAAAAACGCGCCCCACAGCGCTAAAAAGGCGAACACCAGGATATAGTGGGTGGTGACGAACTCGATGATACGATCCATGACTGCATTCCTGCCGGCGGAAAATCGGCGACAAGTATACACACCAGCGCTCGGTTAAGATAAGGCACCATGACGGAACCCGTGAAACCCTATTCTCGATTAATGACGCTTCTGATCGTGCCGGCGCTGATGCTGGCCAGCGCCGGCGTGTGCGCCGAAGAACCGTCCGAGCAACAACTGGAAGCACTCAAGGAGCGCATCGAAGCACTGTCCGAGGCCCAGCAGAAAGAAACCCGCCAGCGTGACTCGGTGCAAAGCGAGCTGCGCGAGGCGGAAACCCGGGTCGGCGAGCTGACCCGCGACAGGCGCCAACTGGAGCGCGAGGCCCGCCAGGCGGAGAACAGACTGTCCCGTCTGGAGGCCGAGCAGGCGGAACTGGCCGAGGAAAAGAAGGTGCAGCTTCGCTGGCTGGTCAAGACCGTGCGCGCCAGCTACCAGAGCGGCCGCGAAGAACGGCTGAAACTGATGCTCAACCAGCAGGAGCCAGACCAGATCGCGCGCCTGCTGCGTTACCAGGAATACTTCCAGCGGGCGCGCACCGACCGGCTCGCCCACCTGGAAGACGAGTTGGTGGAACTGCGCCAGGTGGCCCGGGAAGTGGCCGACGCCCGCGCCGACCTGCTGGACCGGCGCACCGCGCTGGCGCGCAGCCAGGACCAGCTGGAGCAGGCGGCCCGGGAACGGGAAACCACCCTGGCCAAACTGGAACGCTCCCTGGACCAGCGCGGCGGCGACATCGACCGCCTGCGCGCCGATCAGCAGCGGCTGGAAAAGCTGCTCGCCGAAATGGAGCGCAGCATGCCGGAAATGGCCCCCGCCGACCGCGGCACGCCGTTCTCCAAACTGGCCGGCGAGTTGCCCTGGCCGGTGCCCGGCCAGGTGCTGTCCAGTTTCAATTCCAGCCGCGAAGGCGCGTTGCGCTGGGAAGGGGTGGTGCTGGCCGCCGAGGAAGGCACACCGGTGCGCGCCATCCACCCCGGGCGGGTGGTGTTCGCCGACTGGATGCGCGGCTATGGCCTGCTCACCATCGTCGATCACGGCGGTGGCTACCTGACGCTCTATGGCTACAATCAAAGCCTGCTGCGCGATGTCGGCGAATGGGTCGCGGTGGGCGACACCCTGGCCCTGGCCGGCCAGTCCGGGGGTAACAATCGCAGCGCGCTGTACTTCGAAATCCGTAACCGGGGCAAGGTGGTGAACCCGACACGCTGGTGCGACCGCCGTGTTACACTGCCGCCCATTGCCCGAAACTAGATGGTCTGGGGAATTACATGCTGAAACCGTCTCACCCCTTGCTCCGCCGCACCGCACTGAGCGCCGCCCTGCTACTGACCGTCTCAGTCTCTGCCCCGACCTTCGCCGCCGACCCCGAAGTCGATGAACAAGCCCGCCAGGACGGCGTTCCGGTCACCGAGCTGCGCGCCTTCGCGGAGGTGTTGGAACGGGTGCGTGGCGCCTACGTGCAGGACGTGGACGAGAAGGAACTGATCCAGGCGGCGATCCGCGGCATGCTGATGGAGCTGGACCCGCACTCCTCCTACCTGACCCCGGACCAGTTCGAAGACCTGCAATCCACCACCAGCGGCGAATTCGGCGGCCTGGGCCTGGAAGTGACCATGGAGGACGGCTTCGTCAAGGTGGTTTCGCCGATCGACGATTCCCCGGCCAGCCGCGCCGACATCCAGGCCGGCGACTTGATCCTCAAGATCGACGAGACCTTCGTCAAAGGCCTGAGCCTGGCGGAAGCGGTGGAGTTGATGCGTGGCGAAGCGGGCTCGGAAGTGACCCTCTCGGTGCTCAGTGACGGCGACGAAAAACCGCGCCCGGTGACGCTCAAGCGTGACCGCATCAAAGTGGAAAGCGTGAAGAGCGAAGTGCTTGAGCCCGGCTACGGCTACCTGCGCGTGTCCCAGTTCCAGAACAACACCGGCCACGAAGCCAAGAAAGCCCTGAACCAATTAAAAGCCAAGGGCGAGCTCCGGGGGCTGATCCTCGACCTGCGCAACAACCCGGGCGGCGTACTCGGCGGCGCGGTGGAAATCAGCGACCTGTTCCTCGACGCCGGGCTGATCGTCTATACCCAGGGCCGCGAGAGCGAAAGCCGCAACGACTACAAAGCCAGCCCCGGGGACGAAATCGAAGGCCTGCCTCTGGTGGTGCTGGTCAACGGTGGCTCCGCCTCGGCGTCGGAGATCGTCGCCGGCGCTCTGCAGGACCAGGGACGCGCCGTGGTGGTGGGCAACCGCACCTTCGGCAAGGGCTCGGTGCAGACGGTGCTGCCGATCAGCGGCGACAACGCCCTCAAACTGACCACCGCGCGCTACTACACCCCCGATGGCCGTTCGATTCAGGCGGAAGGTATCCAACCGGACATCCCGATAGAGGTGTCCAGCGTGGAACTGCTCAAGGACCGGCGCCCCCGCGAGGCGGACCTGCCCCATCACCTGCTCAATCAGGCACAAAAAGAAGCCCGGGAAAAAGGTGGGGAGGAGCCCCTGGCCAGCCGGGACTATCCTCTCTCCCAGGCACTCTCGATTCTCAAGGGCATCAATCTGGCGGAACGCCGGCAGTTGGAAAATCGGCCGAGGGAAGGCGTCGAGGACGCAACGTCCTCAACGCCCTGAGAGCGGGCCGGCACTAGCTGGCCGAGCTGGAGCGGCCAATGCCCGTGAGGCGGCTGTAGCCAATCATCAGGAAGCCGAACAGGAACATCATCACGCCGTACACCGCCGCCGGCACGGACATGGCGTCCGACTGCAGCAGGGTCAGGGTGACCATCAGCCCCAGGGTGCCGTTCTTGATGCCCAGCTCGATGGCCACCGTGAACGCCTGCGGCCGGCTCAGGCCAATCAGGCGACCACCAAACAGGCCCAGCCCCAGACCGATCAGGTTAAGCAATATCACCGCCGCGCCGCCCTGGCGCAGCAGCACCAGCGCCTCCGCGCCCAGGTCCACCAGCAGCATCGCGATCACCGCCACCAGCACCAGCAAACCGAATACGCTGACCAGCTTTTCGCCCTTCACCGCCCAGTCCTGGCGGAAATGACGAATGGTCATGCCGATGCCCACCGGCACCAGGATGATCACCACCAGGGTAAGGATGGTGCGCAGCACCGGCAGCTCCAGCACCAGATCGCTGTCACGGAAATGCCCCAGCGCCCAGCTGGTGAACATCGGCAGGGTCACCACCGTGACCAGGCTGGCCGCCACCGTCAGCACAATGGAAAGCGCCACGTCGCCGCGGCCGAGAAAAGCGAACAAATTGGAGGTGGTACCGCCGGGGCAGGCGGCGATGATCACCAGCCCCACCGCCAGCGCCGGAGAAAGATCCAGCGCCATGGCCAGCCCCACACCCACCAGTGGCAGCAGAATGATCTGCGCCGCCAGGCCATAGACGGTGGCGCGCGGGGCAATCAATACCTCGCGGAAATCCTTGGGAGTGAGGGTAAGCCCCATGCCCACCATGATGAGAAACAGGGCGGCGGGTAATCCGATTTCAACCAGACTGGCCTGATCCATATTGCGCTCCTTTTTGTTATCCAAAGGAGCTTAGCCTAAGGGGATCGCCACGGCGACTCTTGTACAGAGCGCCTGCCAGTCAGCCGTCGGAGGGCGGCTTGCGCAACGACTTGGTTCGCCCGTGCCGGGTCTTTTTGTCCATGCGCTTATTGCGGGCCGCCTTGGAGGGCTTGGTGGGCTTGCGCTTCTTGCGCTCCACGGTGGCACTTTGGATGAGAACGGCCAGGCGTTTCAGAGCGTCGTCGAGATTCTTCTCCTGGGAGCGGAAGCGTTGCGCCTTGATCACCACCACGCCATCACCGGTGATGCGATGATCGGACAGCGCCAGCAGCCGCTCCTTATAGAAGTCGGGCAGCGACGACGCAGCGATGTCGAAGCGCAGGTGCACGGCGGACGCGACCTTATTGACGTTCTGACCACCGGCGCCCTGAGCGCGGATCGCCTGCCATTCGATCTCGGACTCGGGAATCGTCACATTGTTGGAGATTTTCAGCATGCGTCCTTACTCGTCAGAATCACGTAGGTCGGATTGAGCGCAGCGAAACCCGACATTCGGCCTTGAGCGCCGCATCGACGCGGCTGTCGGGTTTCGCTGCGCTCAACCCGACCTACGAGCCAGAAACCGATCCAGGGCGTTGGCAAAGGTCTGGACGTCGCTTTTGCTCAGCGACGACGGGCCGCCGGTTTGCACGCCGGCGGAGCGCAGCTCCTCCATGAAATCACGGCGGCCCAGGTGCTCGCGGATAGTTTCGGTGTCGTAAAGGGTGCCACGGGGGTTGAGCGCGGTGCCACCGCACTCCACCACGCGGGCGGCCAGCGGAATGTCGCCGGTGATCACCAGATCGCCGGGCGCCACCTGCTCGGCGATGTAATCGTCGGCCCGGTCGAAGCCAGCTTCCACCTGCACCGCGCGAATGTGCGGCGAGCGCGGCTTGGGGATGAAATGATTGGCCACCAGGGTGGTCTCGAGGGCGCGCCGATCAGCGGCACGGAACAGCACCTCGCGAATCACCGCCGGGCAGGCGTCGGCGTCTATCCAGATCCGCACGGTCAGGCTCCCGGCAGTATCACAGGCGCATCTCGACGCCGGCGCGGTGCAGGTACTGCTTGGCCTCGGCAATGCTGTACTCGCCGAAGTGGAAAATCGACGCCGCCAGCACCGCGTCGGCGCCGCCCTGGATCACGCCGTCCACCAGATGCTGCAGGTTGCCGACACCGCCGGAGGCGATCACCGGCACCGGCACCGCGTCGGAAATGGCGCGGGTCAGGGCAATGTCGAAACCGTTCTTGGTGCCGTCCCGATCCATGCTGGTGAGCAGAACCTCGCCGGCGCCATAATCGGTCATCCGGCGCGCCCATTCCACCGCGTCGATGCCGGTGGGGTTGCGCCCGCCGTGGGTGAAAATCTCCCAGCGATTGCCTTCGCTTTCGCCGCTCACCTTCTTGGCGTCGATCGCCACCACGATGCACTGGGAGCCGAAACGTTCGGCGGCTTCACGCACGAACTCCGGGTTTTTCACCGCCGCCGAATTCATGCCCACCTTGTCGGCGCCGGCATTGAGAAGGTTGCGGATATCCTGAATGGTGCGCACACCGCCGCCCACGGTGAGCGGAATAAACACCTGGCTGGCCATGCGCTCGACCATTTCCAGGGTGGTATCACGGCCTTCGTGGCTGGCGGTGATGTCCAGGAAGGTGATCTCGTCGGCGCCGGCCTCGTTATAACGGCGCGCCACCTCCACCGGGTCACCGGCATCGCGGATATCCACGAACTTGACGCCCTTGACCACCCGGCCGTCGTCCACGTCCAGACACGGGATGATTCGCTTGGCTAGTGTCATGTCACTATCACTTCCGTACGCCGCTGTCGGTGGTGCCGGACATCGCCGGCCCTCTGGATTTCAGCTCGTCGGCCAGGGCCTGGCCCTGGGCGAAATCCAGGGTGCCCTCGTAGATCGCGCGGCCGGTAATGGCACCGGTGATGCCCACGGTGCGCGCGCCACAAAGCCGGCGCACGTCTTCCATATCGGTGATGCCGCCGGAGGCGATCACCGGAATGCTGATCGCCTCGGCGAGCCGCTCGGTGGCTTCCACGTTAACGCCCTGGAGCATGCCGTCACGGCTGATGTCGGTGTAGACGATGGCCACCACGCCGTCGTGCTCGAACTGGCGCGCCAAATCCACCACGTCGATGTCGGTGACCTGGGCCCAGCCGTCGGTGGCCACCTTACCGTCCTTGGCGTCCAGGCCGACGATCACGTGGCCGGGGAATTGCTTGCACATATCGCGCACGAACTGCGGCTCTTTCACCGCCTTGGTGCCGATGATCACCCACTGAACGCCAGCGTCCAGATAGGCCTGGATGGTCTCGGCGCTGCGAATGCCGCCGCCGATCTGGATCGGCAGGCCCGGGTGGGCGCGGGCGATGGCGTTAACGATCTCGCCGTTCACCGGTTCACCGGCGAAAGCGCCGTTCAGGTCCACCAGGTGCAGGCGCCGCGCGCCCTGCTTCACCCAGTGGTCGGCCACCGCCACCGGGTCCTCGGAAAACACCGTGTCGTCGTCCATGCGGCCCTGCTTGAGGCGCACGCAGTGGCCGTCTTTCAAATCGATGGCGGGAATCAGTTCCATGACGATCTCGCTTGCTTGCAGGCTGAAAAGTGAAAGTAGAAGGAGGCGGCGCTCAGGGCCGCCAGCGCAGAAAGTTTTCCAGCAGCTTGAGGCCGGCGTCGGCGCTTTTTTCCGGGTGGAACTGCACGGCGAACACGTTGCGCTTGGCAACGGCGGCGGCGAACGCCAAACCGTATTCACAACGGCCGCCCAATTGTTCCTCGGGGACCCCGGTGGCGCAGTAGCTGTGCACGAAGTAGAAACGGCTGTTGTCCTCGATGCCCGCCCAAAGCGGGTGGTCGTTGACCTGCTGCACCTGATTCCAGCCCATGTGCGGCACCTTCAGCGGGCGTCCGGTGTCGCCCATGGGCGCGCCGAAAAACTGTACCCGACCGGAGAACACACCCAGGCAATCGATGCCCTCGTTCTCTTCGCTGAAGTCCATCATCGCCTGCATGCCCACGCAGATGCCGAGCACCGGCTTATACGCATCGATGGCGTCCAGAATCGCCCGGTCCAGGCCGGTTTCGGTGATCACCTTGATGCAATCACGGATCGCGCCGACGCCGGGGAACACCACCCGGTCAGCGGCGCGCACTTGCTCCGGATCCCCGGTGATCACGATCCGCTGACCCTCGGCGGCCATCTTTTCCAGCGCTTTGCCGGCGGAATGGAGATTGCCCATGCCGTAGTCGACTACGGCCACGGTTTCGCTCATGGGGCGCCTCGAGTTGTTTACGGGTTTTCGGTGAGCGTGCCCTTGGTGCTCGGGGTCACGCCGTCCATGCGCGGATCGGGCTCCACCGCCATGCGCAGGGTACGCCCGAAGGCCTTGAACACGGTCTCGGCCTGGTGGTGGGCGTTTTTGCCGCGCAGGTTATCGATGTGCACGGTGATCATGGCGTGGTTAACCAGACCCTGGAAAAACTCGTAGAACAGGTCCACGTCGAACCCGCCGATCATGCCGCGGGTGAAATCCACGTGCATTTCCAGGCCGGGGCGGCCGGACAGGTCGATCACCACCCGCGACAAAGCCTCGTCCAGGGGCACATAGGCGTGGCCATAGCGGCGCACGCCCTTCTTGTCGCCCCAGGCACGGGCCAGGGCCTGGCCCAGGGTGATGCCGATGTCCTCCACCGTGTGGTGGGCATCGATGTGCAAGTCGCCCTTGGCCTCGATCTCCAGGTCGATCAGACCGTGGCGGGCCACCTGGTCGAGCATGTGTTCCAGGAACGGCAGGCCGGTATCCAGCTTGCTCACTCCGGTGCCATCGAGATTCACGCTGACGCGAATCTGGGTCTCCAGGGTGTTTCGCTCCACGGTGGCGCGGCGTTCGCTCATCGGTACCTCCAGAAAACGGAACCCCGTATTATACGGCCCTCGGCGCCCCCTCACCAGCGCGGCGGCCATTTACCGGTTAGCGGAGACACTATGCCGATCAGTCTTGAATTTCATTCCCCCCACGCGGAGCTGGCGCAACGCTTCAGCAAAGTGCTGCGCGACGACCCGGACTACGCCGCCGAACTGGGCCAGGCCCTGGACGCCGGGCGCCCGGTGGCGGCGGCCCATTTCAACGGCGCGCCGGTGGCGGTGGCGCTGCTGAACGGCGACGAACTGGAATGGATGGTGGTGCACCCGGCCACCCGCGGGCGCGGCGTGGGCCGGGACTTCCTGCGCTTGCTCGAGAAGCACCACGGCGGCGCACTAACACTGCCCGAGAAATGCCGGCGCTAACTCCCCAGGCCTCTTTGGGACCTCCTTGTGGGAGCGGGCCCCGCCCGCGAAAGGCGGCAACAGCCGCCGGCAGGATACCAGAGACCTCCCAGATTTCGCTTCCAATAGCCGTTTCTGGAATCCTGCCGGGCGGTTACACCGCCCTTTCGCGGGCAGGGCCCGCTCCCACAGGGAGATCCGCTCCCACAAGGCCCGCTCCCACCAGGCCAGCCGGGGTCAGGCGAGCGGCAGCCGGATAATCAGGGTGAAGCCACGCCCGGCGCCGGCGCTCTCCGCCCAGATGCGGCCGCCGGCCTGCTCGATCATCACCCGCGCCATGGCCAGCGACAACCCGTAGCCCTCCTCGTGGTGGCGCGAGCCCATCACGAAGAACGGTTCGAACAGGCTCTCCAGCTGGTCCGGCCCGGCGCCCCGGCCCCGGTCGCGGATGCGCAGCTCCGCTTCACCCGCCATCACCTCGCTGGTGACGGTGATCTCACCACCCTGAGGGCTGAAGCGGATGGCGTTATCCAGGGCCATCGCCAGCACTTCCTGCAGTTCGGTCTCGTTGGCGCGCACATAGAGATTCGGCGAGATGCGGTTAACCACCTTCAGCGCCATGCTGCCCAGCGCCCGGGCCCGGGTGGCAAGCAACGCGTCCAGCATCCACAGGGGCCGGCAGCGGGCCACCAGTGGCGGTGTGCTGCGGTCGGCCAGGTCGAAATAGCGCAATGAGGTGCTGACCATGCCCATCAGCCGTTGCTGGCCCTTGCGCACCAGCGCCCAGACGTCGCGCTGGTCGGCGCCGGCCTGACCATCGTCCAGGGAATTGGCGGCCCCGATCCAGTTAATCGGCGTGTTCAGCTCGTGGCTGACATACTGCAAAAACGTGGATTTATCGCGGTTCATCTGCTCGATTTCTTCCACGTGACGCTCCAGGTTCTCGCGGGCTTCCAGGAACAGCTGGTTGCGTTCACGCTCCAGGAAACGGATGCGGTCGCCCAACGCCAGGGACAGCATCATCACCACCCACAGAGCGCCGAGATGGGGCAACATGCTGATCACCGAGGCGTAAGGCAGCCAGTCAAGATTGCCGAGCGCGAACACCAGAATCAGCACCAGGAACACGCACCAGGCCGCCACATACAGCCGCGCCGCCCGGTAACCGCGCGACCACACCATCCAGCCCAGCCAACTGAACAGCAGCACCGTGATCAACACCAACAGGGTGGACAGGTAGTAAGACCAGGGCGGCACGATCAGCAACTGCACCACCAGCAACACGGCGATACCGGCCAGATAGTGCCTGAGCACCCGGTCATAGCGCGGGAAGCGCTGTTTCAGGCCGAGAAAATGGCGCGAGTACATGGCCAGCGCCGGCGTACAGATATAGATGCCCAACCAATAATACTCATTGAGTTTGGGCACCTCCGGCCACACGAACTGCAGCCCGAAACCGTTGACGTTGAGGTTGAACACCGTGATGCCGACCAGGAACAGCACGAAATACAGGTACACCGGCTCTTTGAGGGACAACGCCAGCAGCGCATTGTAGACCACCATGATCAGCAGGCAGCCGTAAAACACCCCGTACAGCAGGATGTCCCGGTAGGTGTATTCCACCAACCCGGCGGCACTGTAGAGCATCGGCGACAAATTGATGGCGCCCTTGCCGCTGACGCGCACATAGTAGGTATTGGCACCGGCAAGCTCCGTGTTCAGCGGGAAGATAAACGCCCGGTGGTCCATCAGGCGCTGATCGAACGGCAGCGTGTCGCCCAGATCCACCCGCCGGTAGCCGCCGTCTTCAGTGGGGGCGAACAGGCTGATATGGTCGAGAATCGGGTAGCGTTCCACCAGATACCAGCTCTGCCCCTGGACGCGGCTGGTGTCCAGGGTAAAGCGCAGCCAGATGGTGCTGCTGGTGAAGCCGAAATTAGGCTCGGTGGCGGTGTTAGGCACGAAGCGACCGGAAAAGCGGTCGCTCACCTGGCTGAAATCCCAATGCCCTTCCGCGTCCACCAGCACTTCCATGGCGCGGGACACGACCACCTGCTCCTGATTCGGCTGGGGCGTCACCACCGGGTGGGCGCCGGCCAACGCGCACCACAGCAACCCCATGCCAACCAGGATATTACGGAACTTTAACAAATCCGGCTCCCCAAAGAGCGATACTTATTATCATGCTTTATGATGTTTCCTAATCGATCCCCGCCACGGTCTTCACGTCCGGTTGGGTACATTCTATTGCTATAATCCCGGCCCCCGGCCCGGGGCGCAAGGAGAGCTGTTCTATGGCACGCGCGATCAAAATTTTTCTTATCGTCATCGCCGCCTTGGCGGTCCTGCTGGCGGCGACCGTTTTCGTGGTCACCCAGGTGATCGATCCTAACGATTTCAAGCCCCAGATTCGTGAACAAGCCATGGCCCAGGCCAACCTCGACCTGGAGATCCCCGGCGACCTTGCCTGGCAGTTCTGGCCGTCGCTGGGCGTCAGCCTGGGCCGCACCGAGGCGCGCATCGCCGGTGAGGAAGAGCTGTTCGCGGGCATCAACAGCGCCAGCGTCGGCGTGGCGGTCTGGCCGCTGCTGTTCGGCCAGGTGGAAATGGACGGCGTCACCCTGGACGGCCTGGAAGTGAATCTGGTGGAAACCGCCGACGGTGGCAACTGGGAGAAAATCGGACCACAGGACGGCGCCGAAGAAGAAGCCACCCCCGCCGAGGAAGCGCAGAGCGAAGAAAGCGGCGGCATGGACATCCCGCTGACCATCCCCAGCGTCGCCATCACCGACGGCAAGATTCGCTACCGGAACACCACCGACGGCACCGACATTCGCGTCCAGCACTTCAACTTCAGCGCCCAGGACGTGAGCCTGGAAGAGCCGTTCCCGATGCAGATGTCTTTGCGCTACCAGGACCAAAGCGACATGCGCGTGGACCTGAACCTGGACACCACCCTGGCCGCCGACCTGGACAACAACCACTTCGTGCTCGACCCGATGACCCTGGACGCGGACATCGCCGGTATGACCACCAACCCGGTGAGCCTGCACCTTGAACAGAAGCTGGATGTGAACCTGGACGAAGACCGCGCCCAGATCACCGACCTGCTGCTGGAAGCCGCCGGCACCCGCACCACCGGTAACGCCACCGTCACCGGCCTGACCGGCGAAATGAAAGTGGCCGGCCAGATCAATACCGAACCGTTCGACGCCAACAAGGCCCTGGAAACCATCGGCGAGGCCCCCATCGCCACCCGCGACGACAGCGCGCTGAGCAAGGTGGCCCTGAGCGCCACCCTGGACGGCCCGGCCAACAGCGTCATGGCCAACCCGCTCAAAATCACCCTGGACAACAGCACTCTGAGCGGCAAGGCCGGCCTGGAAAATATGGAAACCGGCAAGATCGTGTTCGATCTGAACCTGGATAAGATCACCCTGGACGGCTACCTGCCGCCGCAAAGCGATGAACCGGAAAGCGGCGATCCCAGCGGCGCCGGCGGCGGCACCGGTGGCAAACAGGGCGGCACCACCCAGCTCTCCGAAGCGGAGCTGATTCCGGTGGAAAGCCTGCGCCCGCTGCTGCTCGACGGCAGCCTCAAAATCGGTGAGCTGAACTACGACACTATTAAGGCCAGCAACATTGTCTTCGCCGTCAGTGCCAAGGACGGTGTGTTGCGCCTCACCAAAGCGTCCGGCAGCACCCTGCAGGGCGGCTTCAACGCCAGCGGCCGCCTGGACGTTTCCGGCAACACGCCGCGCATCACCTTCAAGCAAAACGTGAGCAGCATGCAGTTGCAGCCGGTGGTCGCCATGGCCCTGGACAAGGACCTGGCCAAGGGTCTGTTCTCCATGGACCTGGACTTCAGCGCCTCCGGCAACAGCGAGAAAGCCCTGGTCAATTCCGCCAAGGGCAACGCCAGCATGAACCTGGCCGACGGCACCGTGCGCGGCCTGAACCTGTACGGCACCCTGGTAGGCGGCGTGAACGACATGCTCGGTCGGTTCCAGGGCCTCAGCGCGCTGATCCCCAACCAGCAATCCGGCAAGCTACCGGCGGCGCTGTCCGAGGACACCAAGATCATCGATCTGACCACCAAGGCCAGCCTCAACCAGCAGGTCGCCAACCTGGACAGTCTGGAAGCCAAGCTGGAAAAAGGCACGCTCTCCGGCAACGGCTGGATGAACATGCTGACCCAGGAATTCGACCTGAAAATCGGCATGCAATCTCCGGAGCTGGGCGGCAGCAAATACCTGGAAGACGTGACCTGGCCGCTGCGCTGTCAGGGCAGCCTGGCCGGCAGCCCCGCCAAATGGTGCGGCCCGGACAAAGAAGGCTTCGCCAAGATCGCTCAACAGGCGGCCACCAATGCCGCCAAGAGCAAACTCAAGGACCGGCTCGGCATTGACGCGGAGGGTGATACCACCGAAGAGGTGTTGAAAAACGCCGCCAAGCAAAAGGCCGAGGAGAAGATCAAGGAAGAGATGGGCGACAAGCTCAAGGGGTTCTTCAACCGTTGAGCACCCGCCTGGACCGCACCACCTTCAGCGACGCCGTGCTGGCCTGGTACGACCAGCACGGCCGCCAGGACCTGCCCTGGCAGCATCCGCGCACGCCCTACCGCGTATGGGTGTCGGAAATCATGCTGCAGCAAACCCAGGTCAGCACCGTGATCGGCTATTTTCAGCGCTTCATGGACAGCTTCCCCGACGTGCACGCCCTGGCCGCCGCCGACGCCGACCAGGTGCTGTACCTGTGGACCGGCCTGGGCTACTACGCCCGCGCCCGCAACCTGCACAAGGCCGCTCGGCAGCTGGTGGACGAGCACGGCGGCGACTTTCCCGACACCGTGGAAGGCGTGGCCACCCTGCCCGGCATCGGCCGCTCAACCGCCGGCGCCATTCTGGCGCAGAGCCGCGGCGTGCGTGCGCCGATTCTCGACGGCAACGTCAAACGCCTGCTCAGCCGCCTGCACGCCGTGCCCGGCTGGCCCGGTAAGAAACCGGTGGAAAACCGGCTCTGGGAACTGGCCGAGCACTACACACCGGACCAACGGCTGGCGGACTATACCCAGGCGGTGATGGACCTGGGCGCCACCCTGTGCACCCGGCGGCGACCGGACTGCCCACGTTGCCCGGTGTCGGCCTGGTGCCAGGCGCGCGCCGACGGCAACCCGCAGGATTACCCGGGCCGCAAACCGGCCAAGGAAAAGCCGGTGCGCCAGACCCGCATGCTGATCCTGCAGCACCCGGACGGCCGGGTATGGCTGGAACCGCGCCCGCCCAGCGGCATCTGGGGCGGCCTGTGGTGCTTTCCCCAGCTCGAGCCGCAGGACCGGCAACACACGGCCCTCACCGAGCGAGGCCTGGACGCCCGCGATCAGGAAGCCCTGACCCCCTTCCGCCACACCTTCAGCCACTTCCACTTGGATATCGAACCGCTGCTGATCCGGGTGGACACCACCGGCGCCGGTGTGCAGGATGCCGGGGGCCGCTGGATCAGCCCCGCCGACCCCGGCGAGCTGGGTCTGGCGGCACCGGTCAAAAAGCTACTGGAGCAACTGCACGGCCCGCGTCAGGCCGGCCTGCTCTAACCCGCATCGGAGGTGCACCCGCCATGACCCACACCGTCTTCTGCCGCAAGTATCAGCAAGACCTGGAAGGCCTGGAAAAACCGCCCTTCCCCGGCCCCAAAGGCCAGGACATCTACGACAACGTCTCCCGGCAGGCCTGGCAGGAGTGGCTGCAACACCAGACCCTGCTGATCAATGAGAAACACCTGAACGTCATGGACCCCAAGGCCAAAGCCTTTCTGGACGAACAGCGTGATCGCTTTTTGAACAACGAAAGCGTCGAAAAAGCAGAGGGTTACGTCCCGCCCACAAAAGACGCCAACCAATAGCCAAGCGCGCTTGACGGGGCCGGGTCGAGTCGGTTTAATACGCGCCCAACGCCCGGATAGCTCAGTCGGTAGAGCAGGGGATTGAAAATCCCCGTGTCGGCAGTTCGATTCTGTCTCCGGGCACCAGATATTGCAGCCGAATCAAGGACTTACGCCACGTAATCACCTGATTCGGCTTTTTTGTGCCCGCTCGTTTACCCGCTGGAATACGTGGGTTTACGTGGGGCTACGCTGCCGTCGTCCCCCTTTTCTCCCCCCTAAATACCTCCAAACCAAAGGAGGTAAAAGTGACTGCTGTTCAGAAAACCAACAACGCATTTTCAACGAAAGCAAAGAAAGAACTAGAGGTCGGGAAAGAGATCAGCCAAGGCGGTCTTGTGTACCGGAAGCTGGCGGACGGAACCGGCACTTGGCGATACGATTTCATGGAAGCCGGGGAGCGGCACAAGGGCGTGATTGGGGCAGAGAAAAGCGGCGTCACCTTGAGCCAAGCCCGCGAATTCCTCCACGACTTACGCGCCAGAGCCACGAGTGATCGTCTCAGTGGCAAGATCGGTCGTTCAACGCATTCTGCGCAAAAATTCGCAGAAGCGGCCCGAGAGTTTCTCGAATGGAGTAGCCAGCACCATCAGGACATACGACACAATAAAGGACGGATGAATCGCCACTTACTACCACGCTTCAAGAACATGAAGCTTGGTGATATTACGACCAGTAAAGTCGAGGGTATGCGTACCGAACTCTATCGAGACGGCCTTGAGCGCGGCACCGTCCGGCTCGTGGTTTGCCTGCTTTCCGGCGTGTTCGAGCATGCGCGGAAGAGCGATCCGCACCTCCCAAACCCCACTCACGGACTGAGCCGCATCAAGTCTCAATCAAAAGAAACCAGAGTCTTCACCGAAGAGGAAACTGAGGTAATGCTCGCCACTGGCTGTGTGATGTACAACGCGCCGACCAGAGGACCCAACAAAGGCAAGAAGACTGTTGATACGCGCCGCACCGCAGAAGCCCAAGCCATGATCGGGCTGGGTTTGTACGCCGGCCTCAGAGCGTCAGAGGTCTTGGGTCTATCCTGGGACGACATCGACTTCGATAATGGAGTCATGCTCATCCACCAGACCGCGCATGAGGGCGCCCTCCGGGAATCCACCAAGAACTACGAGACACGCAAGGTACCCTTTAGAGACAAGCTGCGTTCGCTGCTCGAATCCCTGAGAGACGAACAGGCATCAGCCGACAGAGCGGGGACCTTGCTGTTCTCCGAAGATGGAATAAAGCCGTACTTCCAGGTACAGGGCGTCTTCAGAAGGGTGAAGGCACAATCCGGCATCAAAATCATCGGCGGCTTTCATTCGTTCCGTCACACCTTCGCCACCCGAGCATCAAACAAAGGCGTCCCTCTTACCCACCTGCAAAAGATGCTGGGTCACTCAGACATCAAAGTGACTATGGGATATATCCACACCAGCGAAGAAGACATCATGCGGACGGCGGAACTACTCGACTAAGTCCTGTGCCCCTATCTGAGACGTCGGAAAACGCCAGTAGCATTTCCGCTACAGCACCAATCATGGCACTCTCGCAAAGACTGCTTAGCAGTGCCGTGGTCGGCTCTTCCAATCCGTAAATTGCCCCCGCCACCTGCCCATAGACAGCCCCCACCGTGTCGGCATCGCCTCCCAGGTTGACCGCCATCAGCAGCCCGTCCTCGAACGTCTCAGATTTATGTAACGCCCACAACGCGCAGGTCAGCGTATCAAGCACGTAGGCACCAGACTCCAGGTCTTCGGCGCGGCACCGACACCAGACTGACCTCAGGTGGTTCGCGAAGTCTTCTAGACTGCTTCGGCCCTCAAATCCGGGAAATGACGACAGGTCGCCAAACAATACTTCTTCCTTATCGGCGCCATTCAACGCTTTGATCATCAGCGCCGTGAGGTACTGGCAGGCTTCGAGCACGACAATATTGGCGTGGGTGGTTCTGGAGCTATCGCGGGCATAACGAAGGGCGGCAGCGGGGGCATGGCGAAAGAACATGGGTATGGGCGCGATGCGCATTAACGAGCCATTAGAGGCACCCTGATCGCTGCTGTCGCCGACATACGGGATGCCCCAGGCGGCGAATCGATCTAGGGCTTTCCTAGTAGTGGCGCCATACCCAAAGGATTCACCGGTAGAAGAGAGGTGACCGTCTCGATACCAACGAAGATAGCGTTCCATCTGGTCCCTGGCGTCGAAGCCGGCTTTCTTGATCAAACTTTCAGCGAGACAAAGCGCTAATGACGTGTCGTCCGTCCATTGCCCTGCATCAAGGTTGTGGGGACCACCAGATCGATACCCGGTTATCGGGGCGAATTCGACGCGTTTGAGCCCCTCGACAGGAGCACCCATTGCATCGCCAATTGCAAGTCCTAGCAGGGCGCCCGCATATCTAGATCGAATAGCTGCCTAGCCCCCTGAGGCGGGGCTCTGACCGCCGCTTTTCAAGGAAGAAGCCGGGTGTCTACCGCTTCGGCACCACTCAGATGCTTTAGTGAAGCCCATCAGAGAGAACTCGTAAAGATCACTGTTTCGGTCACCCATCATCGGATTACCAGTGTACATCTCGATCTTGATCGAGCTTGCGCCTTCGAGCTCGCTGCGACCGAAGGGAAGATCGAAAGAAACCTTATCAGGACGCAGTGGATCAACGAACATCATCATTCCGGTAACCGGACTGCTATCGAGCTTCGCATTGGCAAACTGGATTGCCACGCACCCATTACTACTACACTCCGTAGCGCCGCCATGCGGAAACGTTACGCCCTTGCTCGCGGTCAACATAGGGATGAACCGTGCGCAGTCATACTGCAAGAACACGTGATCCGGTCCTTGGACAGTAGGAGTCTTAATCACCCTGCTGTTTATCTGTCCAAGCTTTCCGGTATGAGACTCTGCTGTCCAGTCTGATATTTGGTACTGCTCAGCAGAACAAAGAACAGGAAAGGACAGAAGGAAAATAGACAAAACCGTAGATAGTTTTATTTTCATTTAGCTTTTATGCCCCCAGCAAAAACAGATTCTTCAGAGCTCATCAGCAATCGAAGCAATCTTCTCCAATTGTCTGTTCTGATACTCGATTAAGAAAACGATAGCCCGATTCAAACCGGACAGGTGGAACTCCGTGAATCCGCCACCATCCACCAGCCCCGATGCGTTTATTTCATCGATGGTTTTCGCCACTGAGGAAATAGTCCAGGAGATGCACTGGCAATCTTGAACCTGCTGCCTCAGCAATGGCGTAAATCGGTGCGGTGCCACAGAACCTTCGAATCGGTTGTTAAAAGTGGCGCCGCATCACGCTTCTGACGGCATTTGCTGTTCGTTCGACTTCTTATTGCCGAACAGCGCCAAGATGCCGCCGATAAGCGCAAGTGCCATGAAGATTGCGACTAGTGTTCCCCCGAGAACAGCTCCCGCGAGCGCACACAGTATGAGAAGCACTCCAGGGAGCGGACTCTTGGCTCCCATTGCGACAGCCCCCAATACGATGGTTAGGAAGGAGAACCCGACGCCTCCCCAGCCCAAACCGACTACCGTGCCCGCATGCTCAGCGCCGGAGACGCTGGAGATGCCGCCGAGCAGGAGGGTCGCTCCCGCTGCGAAAATACCGAAGATGCCCGCGATCAGGGCGATGATGCCGCCTGCTTTTTTCATATATACCCCCAATGACTGACCCATAAGTTATGGATACTATATCATTATCACTGGAGTGTTCAAGCGCGACGATCCTGGGGCTGGCTATGTCGGTCCCACCTGTGAACCTATTCGATTTGAGATTTGGCTACTGGGAGCAAGCAGAGAACGTTGCTTTCACGTGGAAGTGATTCTTTGAAAATATCCGCTCTTTGCTTAATAATTGCTGGTATATCGTCCTCTTCTGGATGATACAAGAAAGCTTGGTGGTTTTTTACCGACTTCGATTTAAAAGAGTGTCCAGCCCCCTGTTGTCCAGGAGATATTTCTCCGTTTGCGATAACAAGGCAGCAGATGCCCCATCCCCCAAGATCAACCAAGACGGGAAGAAAAAGTACGATTTCTTTATCTTCTGGAAGGTGCTCAGCCTGAAATCCAAGCTCCACATGGTTTATGACTAGCGTCTGGTAAGCTTCCTGTATTTCTCTGGACGCCCCATAAAGGTGGTCTAAAGTTATTTCTTGATTAGGGTCCTGCTCAACAAGGGCCAGTATCTTCAATAACTTTGATACCAGGTCATATTCGTAGCTCAGCGTACCCTCAGGTTCAATTGCCGGGACTACCGCCTCCATTACTGGCCAATCCGGAGACAATATCTTCAATTCAAGGTCACCCTCCCCGTACGCATTTGTCAGCACCTTGAGAGCTTTCGCAACGTCAACTAAGTTTCCATTTACTTTAGATAAATCATACTTGAACGTTATCTCCCCAGTATAGGGATTAAATACAATGTCAAAAAAGTTAGACTTTATACGAACTTTTGCGAATCGCTCAGGGAAGACTCGATTAAAGGAAGATATATAAACCTCTGCATCAAATTCTGCTAGAAAAGTGCCGTTACTTTCATGGAATTTAAGCTTGGCCTGAGAATCTGGTTCCAGGCCCGGCATAGTCATGACGGCAGGGCCCGCCCCAAACTTAATCTTTTGGTCCTCTATGCCAAAGCGCTCTAGATAAGCCGTCGCATCTTTTATAGGAGCCGATTCCACTAAGCCTACGCTAAGATCAACGAGCCTCTCTATCGCATCTTCTCCACCCGCCGTCATTTTGAACTTTCCGGCGCCCTCCTCATAACCCACTTGAGAAAGATACTTCCTTTTCTCTTCTATATACTTTTCGATATCTGTGCCAACGTGGCTTTCTATCAACCGTATAAGCTCGGCACCCTCCAGTGAGCTCATTTCGTCCTTTGATGAGTAGCTAATCGTCATCGTTTTCTTATTTAACTTTGGCTCTTCTGAACCCATCTCGGCTTCATGGACTCGGCGCAGTATCTCCTTTATCTTATCTTTGTCGACATGTACTAGATAAGCAGCCTGAGGCGTAATCTCGCCACCGAATTCGATAAACACGAAGAAAGCCGGCAGCGGGTAAGTCGCGAGCCGCTTAAGGTTTGAAAGACTGATTTGCCGAGATTTCTTATCGCCATCTGTTGACTTGATTTGGACCTTTGCTTCCAAAACACCCTTGTGTAGATTTAATGACGACGTTCTTGGAAGCTTCGTGTCTTCTATATAGTAATCCCAGCCTGTGCTATCCGTAGAAGAGGAAGGGTTGCAGGAGAACCCAACCTGGGAGCACCAAAAAGAAAAAGAATGTTCTCCGAGCTTTCCAAGATCACGGGTCATATAACGGTTTACCCCTCGCCCCTGTTAGATTTTCCTATAGAGCTTTTTTGCCTTCGGCCCGCCACTAGAGTACAAGTCTTTGTTCTTCTCTGTCTTCATGATGATTAGGTCATCCGCCGGGTCACCATATTCGGAGATCAAATTCCGTCCCTGGACGATGCGAGCCTTATCTCCGCTGCCCATGGTGTAACTGTCGAGCATCATCCGAGCCAGCATTACGCTACTGGGTGGCTTGTCCCCGCTCAGCGCCATGTACGCGGCGGAAAGCTCCTTGCGGTCGAAGATATCCGGCAGCAGGTTCAGCAGCCTTACCAGGCCCTTCTTGTTCTGGGATGCCTTCATAACGCTTCTCAAGTCGTCCCTGACGTCCCTAACTACCCTCTGTAAGACCCTACGTTGCCACGGTTCAGGTAGATCGACAGCATCCTCCCCATACGGAATATCCGGCATTGCCCCGCCAGCGACCACATCTTCGTAGGGCACCATCTGACAGTAAATCAGGCAGAGGACGTCTTGCCCGGTGTCCGATTTGGGCATGAAGGCATGGCGTTCGAGGTGCTTCCGAGTGCCCGTTACTGATTCCGCTAACGCTCCGGCAACGTGATCCGGCTCCTGATCCTTGTGAAGTGAGGCGACTGGCAGTCCCTCATCGTTCTTGAGTCCGACCAGAGAGAGGCTGTCTTTCTGGATGGTCAGGGAGACCAAAACAATCTGAACGGGAATCAGTTCCATATACTGTATTGTCATCTCGTTATTGATACTGTATCTTTATCGACAGTATCGAGGTAAGAATGATCGTTAATAATACGTTGCACCACCTTCCCACTCAAAAACCGATTCCTGACGTCCAGCACTCCGTCGATGACCTTGTCTGGAAGCTGGAACTGCCTGCTCTTCCCATCGAGACATTCGATGAGCGTCGATTCAACGTCATTGTCGACCAGTTCTTGGTCCGTCTGTACTTGCTTCGAATCGGCGGGCAAACTCCTGAGACGTTGACCGAGGAAGAAATACTTTCCTTCACGCGGTACCTAGTCGATAACCAAAATACCAACAAAGCGGATGTACGCGCATACGGGTCATGGTCGCTCTTGCGATTCAAGGCTCTACCCCGCGACATCGCTTATGACTATGCCTTCCGCCCGTCACAGATCGCCGTTTCTTGGTTGGTTTTGCTCAGCACCCGTTATCCCTCTATCTCAGAGAAGGTAACCGGCGTAGAAGATGCGTTGAAGGCAGCCTTCCGTTTCCTGTCCAGAGGGCGGCTAACCGGTCCAGGCTACGAGGCACTGAGAGGCTTGGTGACGGCAGTCAACATCCTTTCAATGGGATGCGTCATCACCTATGTCAACTCATCCGAGAGTAAGCTATATGGATTCAAGGGACAGCTAGCAAAAGCCAGGAACACGCTTCATGTGACTGCTAACCCTGGTTGCTGGGATCAGGCGCCTTCTTTAGATAAATCGAGAGCTCTAAACCTGCTGAATGGTGCGGATGTTGACGATGCCGTCGTCTGTCCCGTCATCTGGCATACCGTCATGAGTCGACAGCAGGATATCACTGTTCGGCGTATACTTAATTGCATACCAGAGAGAGTAGCCAGGAAGCTGGAAGATATCATCGTAGAGGCGGTGGAAGGCTGTATCGATCAGATCGCATTGGCGTACAGAATGGAGGTCCCCGAGTACGTCGTTTTCAAAACTCGTAGAAGAGTTAGATCAAAACCTATCATCATTGATCGTTACTTTGATCTCATGCCGGTAGTCATGGATGAGCTTGCTTCGTTCGATCTTCCTGCTTGGGCAGGTATCATCTCCGAAGACCAAATCCTTAAGGAGTATGGAACTCATTTCTGGTCTAAAGTAAGTAGACATATAAATGAACTGATCAGTAAACGTGATCCTATAAAAGATCAGGAATTCAACGTTTGCGTCCGATCTATAACTGATCATCTACCGGATGGTTTCATGATCGATTTGGTAGCTGAAGGGTAACACGAACTCGATATTTTTCGTTTTCACTTTTCTGTAGACATTACTCTAACATCAAGACCCCGGTCTATCGGAGTCCAGCAATCAATCAAATTGTCAATGAATCTCTCCTTTCGGCTGAAACAACCGGAAAATTGATCTTCAAGCCAAGCCACTTTTCTGGCTCGGAAACTAGCTCTTTCAGTTATTTATAGTTGTTCTTTAACCAATCGACATGCAAGGTGTCAGGGTCACACTTCATCTCTTTAGAGTCGTAACGGATTGCACCCTCCAAGTCGAAGATATCTTTAACGTCGACTTGCTTGTCATGACCGGCACATTCACGCCAGCATTTCTTTACGTATTCCTTAGGCAGACCTCTAAAGGTAGTCGTTTTACAGGCCCTCTCAATCAAAAGGTGCCAGTGCAGACGCCCGTATCCCTGCTCTTCAAGAAAAGCCGCCATAACAACTCTTCGCCCGGCGCTAACCGCTTTCCTACCATACACTTTCTGACTCAGTCTTAAGTTGAAGTGTTCGAGTTGTTTTCGTGCAAACGCAATAGAAACATCTCTATTGAAGGTCAAGGTGACAAATAGGTCGAAATCAAAATTCAACAGCCAGCTGATCGCCGCATCTCTATACTGTTCCTTTTCATGTCGAGTCCCTTGATGGCTAGTTTCATGCATGGAAGTTTTCATTTAAGAAACTCCATGTCTTCTACCGGCGTCACAACACCAATTTCTGCGATGAAAGCTAGAACTTCGTCAAGAGCTTCGCTCTTAGACCACCCCTCTTTAATGAAGTCGATGTAACACGCTTCCAGGTCCACGTACTGCTCTGAGATCGTAGGATGCATTAGACAGCCCCCCTTGCTTCGATCCGAGCTTCCTCTCTATAGGCAAGAATCTCCCCTACCTTGAAAAGCACACGTCTGCGAATCTTGTAGAGCGGCAACTCCCTCCTGGAAGCCAGGTCGCTGACGGTTCGCCAAGACAGGCCGAGAAGCTTGGCAGCCGTTCGGCAATCGATGAGTTGTTCAGGGTGCAGATCGTCTAGGTTGATTAAGGTTGTCATATCGTCTCCTTGTTTCCCTCTATTTATGGAGGCGACCGTTGCTTATTCGCGTATGTCTGAATAAACTATGCAACCATGACTAACCCAAAACATTCACCGGAAGAGAAGCTCGCGATCATAGATGAGGTGCTCAAAGCACGGCATGACGGATCAAAAGTGGTTGACGCATGCCGTGCTCAGCGCATCCATCATTCGACCTTTTACCGGTGGATGGCTCGCCTGAAGAATACCGGCTATAAACATCTAGAAGCGCTGTGCTCCAAATCCCGTCGCCCCAAAAGGCTGGCACGACAAACACCCCAATCCGTTCGAAATGAAGTCATCGCTCTGGCAAGGAAAGGTGAGCTCAAGTCCGCGAACTCAATCACCACGTACCTCCGTGAAAAAAAGAACTTTTCTATCACCTGTGCGACCACAATAATGATCCTTGAAGACGCGGGTTTGTACGGCTATATAAAGGTCAATCGTCGAGGAAAGACAATCAAGAAACGCGGATTAACAATCTAGATTTTTTTAAATCTTAATCGATAATTTTTGTTTTTTTAAAGGCGTTGACTTATTAAAAAATCGCGATACGATACGCGGCATGAACTCATTAACTACAATAAAATACGCCATTGTTTGGAACACCAGTATAGACATCAACCATGGCTTCACCGTCCGTCAGGCTTGTGAGCGTATGGGCATTTCTGAGAGTCAGTATTACAAATGGAGAAGGAAGCTAGCCCCGATCTACGGATCGCATCTGGTTTTCCCCCAAAGGTTCATTGACGGATACAAAGGGAACCGAACGCCTCGTCATATTGAGGAGCTCGTAATTGCGTGGTCGGAGTCAGGGCATTTTGCGTACGCCACCGAGCTGAGCGCTGCGCTGAGGCAACGGAAGGGCGTGAAGGTTCCGCCTCGGCTCGTCCGAACCATTCTGAAGCGCGCCGGACTCTATGGTAAGGTTGAGGTACGGGATCGAGCTACGGGCCATAGTCGCTTCTGGTACGGCATTCATGCTTTTATGGTGTGCAAACTGTGCTTAAGCCCCCCTTATCTCCCCCCGCCTCAGACCGAAGGCTCTAACTTGTTGATTTATAAAGGTATTTAGAGGTCTGCGATTGAAGGAACGGGGATTGAAAATCCCCGTGTCGGCAGTTCGATTCTGTCTCCGGGCACCAGACGCAAAAAAGCCCCGCCAATCGGCGGGGCTTTTTTTGTTCGCCAGCTGTGGGAGCGGGCCCCGCCCGCGACGGGTGCGAAGTTGTGCGAGCGGGCCTCGCCCGCGAAAGGGAGCGAAGCTCCCGGCAAAATTCCAGAGCAATTTCCACCCCTAAAAGGGTCCACTAAATTGCCTTAAAATCCCGCTGTTACCCTCCAAAGAAATCTCCCCATCTCCTGTCAATGACCGTATTAGCACGATTACATTTTGCCTGCTGGTGGGAATGTAAAACTTCGGATAGTCTCAGGGGAATTACACAACAACTTCCAAAAAGAAGAAGCCCCGGGAGAGAGGCACCATGGATATACTCCAGCTGCTGGTCAGCGGGATTGCTAACGGCTGTATCTACGGGCTGTTGGCGCTGGGTTTTGTACTCATCTACAAGGCGTCGGAAGCGGTCAATTTCGCCCAGGGCGATATGATGATGCTGGGGGCCTTTCTCGGCATTACCTTCATCAACGCCAGTTACGCGGATTTACCCTTCCTGATCGGCATTACTCTGGCCGCCCTGATACTGGGGCTGTTCGGTTATCTGCTTGACCGCTTCGTGCTGCGCGCCATTTTCGGCCAGCCGCAGTTCGCCATGGTAATCCTCACCATCGCACTCGGCTTTTTAATGCGCTTTTTCGCCGGCGTGGTCTGGGGACATGATCCCACCTCTCTGGAAACACCCTTCATCGGCAAGGTGTGGATGCTGGGTGAACTGATGATCCCGGTGGTGGACGCGGTGATCATTCTCACCACCGTGGCCCTGACCAGTATTCTCTACTTCTTCTTTGCCCGCACCCGCCTGGGTGTCGCCATGCAGGCCAGCAGCCAGAACCAGATGGCCGCCTACTACATGGGCATCCCGGTGAAGCGCATCAACGCCATCGTCTGGGCTTTGTCCGGCGTGGTCGCCGCCATCGCCGGGGTGCTGTTCGCCGCCAAAGGCGCGGTGGAACCCTCCGTCGGGCTGCTGTTCGGCATCAAGGCGTTCGCGGCGGCCGTGATCGGCGGGCTGGGCTCGCTGCCCGGCGCGCTGCTGGGCGGTCTGCTGGTGGGCATCGTCGAGCCGTTCGCCGGCCGGTATCTGCCCGAGGTCGGTCAGATCGCCCCCTACCTGCTAATGCTGGTGGTGCTGGTATTGCGCCCCGGCGGCCTGTTCGCCCAGATCAGCCAGAAGAAGGTGTAGGCCCCCATGAGTAACCGATTCAAGAGTCGCTACGACGACGATATCAACCTGTTTGAAGGGCGCTGGCACCTGGCCCAGTACGCTCTGCTAATCGCGCTGCTGCTGGCCGCGCCCTGGCTGCTGGGCGTGTACTACCTGGGCGAGCTGACCGCGGTGCTGATCTGGTCCCTGGCGGGGCTCGGTCTGATGCTGATCAGCGGCCACACCGGGCAGGTCAGCCTCGGGCACGCCGCCTTCATGGCGATCGGCGCCTTTACCAACCTGGCGCTGATGATGCGCGGCTGGCATTTCATTCCAGCCTTGCTGGCCAGCGCCGTTTCCTCCGGGGTGATCGGCGCGATCATCTCCCGGCCGATCCTGCGCATGAGCGGCATTTACCTGGCCATCGCCACGCTGGCACTGAGCATCATTATCGAGGACGTGTCGATCATGGCCGAGTCGATCACCGGCGGCGTGGCCGGCCTGTTCGCGCCGCCGATCGACCTGTTCGGCCTGACCATCGACCGCTACTCCAGCCCCAGGGCGTTCTACTACCTGTGCCTGGCGGTGCTGGTGATAGTGACGCTGGGCTACCTGAACCTGCTGCGCAGCGCGTCTGGCCGCTCCTTCCTGGCGGTGCGCGACAGCGAAGTGTCCGCCCGCGCCCTGGGGGTCAACGTGGCCCGCGCCAAGACGCTGTCGTTCGCGCTGTCCTGTGCCATGACCGGCCTGGCCGGGGCGCTCTACGCCCACCTGGCCCAGGCGGTGAACTACGAAAGCTTCCTGGTGCTGATTTCCATCACGCTGCTGCTGCAGGTGGTGATCGGCGGGCTGGGCTCGGTGCATGGCGCCTTCTTCGGCGCCCTCGTGGTGGTGCTGCTGCCGCAGAGCATCGCCATGCTGCGCGACTTCCTCAACAACACCGCCGGCATTTCCATCGCCGCCTACCCGGGCATGGACACCGCCCTGTTCGCGTTGCTGATTCTGCTCATGGTGATCTACGAGCCGCGCGGCCTGTACGGCGTCTGGTTCAAGGTCCGCACCTGGCTGCAGCTGTTCCCGCTGTATCGCAAGGGCATGTTCCGGCGCACCCGCACCTACCTGAAAACGGAGCGCCAACGATGAGTCTGTTACAGGTTAAGGATCTATCCATTTCCTTCGGTGGCGTGAAAGCGGTGGACGGCGTCAGCTTCGATGTCGAGCCCGGCGAAGTGTTCACCCTGGTGGGCCCCAACGGGGCCGGCAAGTCCACCATCTTCAATCTGATCAGCCGGCTGTACGAACCCGGCGCCGGCCGCATCACTTTTGACGGCGAAGACATCACCGGCCGCCCGGCCCACGACGTGGCCGGCCTGGGCATCGCGCGCACCTTCCAGAACATTGAACTGTTCGATCACTCCTCGGTGCTACAGAACCTGTTGATCGGCCGCCATTGCCGCCGTGATACGCGCTGGTTCGAAGAGCTGTTTTTCCTGCCCAAGGTGCGGCGCAGCGAACGCGCGCACCGCCGTCAGGTGGAAGAGGTGATCGACTTTCTCGACCTGGCCGCCTACCGCGACAAGCTGATCGCCGGCCTGCCCTACGGCGTGCGCAAGGTGGTGGAGATCGCCCGCGCCCTGTCCAGCGAGCCCAAGCTGATTTTGCTGGATGAACCGGCCTCCGGCCTGAGCGTGGAAGAAACCCAGAACATGGCCTGGTGGATCGAGGATATGCAGAAAGACCTGGGCCTGACGGTCCTCATGGTGGAGCACGATATGAGCCTGGTGTCCCGCGTCTCCAACCGGGTACTGGCGGTGGCGGAAGGCCGGCCACTGGCCATGGGCACCGCCGCCGAAGTACAGGCGGATCCCAAAGTGATCGAAGCCTATCTGGGCACGGAGGAAACCGCATGAGCGACGCCTCCCCCCTGCTGCAAGTACAAAACCTGGAAGCCTTCTACGGGCCGGTGATGGCCCTGCGGGGCGTGTCCATCGACGTCTTCAAGGGCAAGGTAGTGGCCATTCTCGGCGCCAACGGCGCCGGCAAAACCACCCTGATGAAAACCGTTTCCGGCACTCTGTCGCCGCGCAAGGGCAGCATTTCCCTGGCCGGTGAAATGATACAGGGCAGCGAGCCGGACAAGCTGGTCCGCCAGGGCATCGCGCACGTGCCGGAAGGCCGTGAGGTGTTCCCGTTCCTCAGTGTCGAAGAAAACCTGAGCATGGGCGCCTACACCCGCCGCGACAAAGCCGGGATCCGCCAGGACATGGAAATGGTCTATGACTATTTCCCGATGCTGCTGGAACGGCGCAACCAGGCCGCCGGCACCCTGTCCGGCGGCCAGCAGCAGATGCTCGCCATCGGCCGGGGGCTGATGTCCCGCCCCTCGCTGATGTTGCTGGACGAACCGTCCCTGGGCCTGTCACCGCTGCTGGTGCAGGAAATCTTCGCGATTATCCGCCGGCTCAATAAAGAACAGGGCGTAACCCTGCTGCTGGTGGAACAGAACGCGCGGGTGGCTCTGAACACCGCCGACCACGGCTATGTGCTGGAAACCGGCCGCATCGTCATGGATGGCAGCGCCCAGGACCTGCTCGCCAGCGACGACATTCGCGAATTTTATCTGGGCCAGTCGGCGGGGGATGACCGACCGGAAAAACGCTGGAAACGAAAGAAGACCTGGCGCTGATGATGACTGCAACCGATACCACTCCGACCCTTCTCCACGGTTGTGACACCGTGGTCAAACTCTGGCGCCAGCAATGCCTGGAGCGCGGCGAGCGCATCGCCCACCGCGAAAAAGACCTGGGCATCTGGCAAAGCTACAGCTGGAACGACTATTACCAACACGCCCGCGCCATCGGCGTGGCGCTCATGTCGCTGGGCCTGGAGCGCGGGCAGCCGGTCTCCATCCTTAGCGAGGACAACAAGGAATGGCTCTACTGCGACCTGGGCATCGCCGCCGCCGGCGGCATCAGTAACGGCGTCTACACCACCGACAGCGCCGAGCAGCTTGCCTATCTGGTCAACGACAGCGGGTCCGCTTTCCTGTTCGTGGAAAACGACGAACAACTCGACAAGTATCTGACCGTACGCGATCAGGTACCGACGCTGAAAAAAGTGATCGTCTTCGACCGCAAGGGCCTGCGTGATTTCCAGGACCCCATGGTGATGTTCCTGGACGAACTCTACGAACTGGGCAACGGCATCGCGGACGCGGAACAGCAGTTCAGCGCCAGCATCGAGCAAAGCCGGCCGGACGATATCCGCATGCTGATTTATACCTCCGGCACCACCGGCGCACCCAAAGGCGCGATGATCAGCCACCAGAACGTGCTGTTCCAACTGGCCGCCGGCGAAGCGCTGCTGGAAGCCCGCGAAGAAGACGACCAGCTCTGCTTCCTGCCGCTGTGTCACATCCTCGAGCGCCTGGTGTCGGTGGAAGTACCGATCTACAAAGGCTGCACCGTCAACTTCGCGGAAAGCCCGGAAACCGTGTTCGAGAACCTGCGCGAAGTGTCGCCCAACACCTTCGCCGCCGTGCCCCGCCTGTGGGAAAAAATCTACAGCTCACTGATGACCTTGCGCGATGAAGCCACCGGCTTTGGGCGCTGGTGCTTCGACCAGGCCCTGACCGCCGGCGGCGCCTGGCACTGCGACCGCCAGCGCTCGCCGATCCACTGGCTGCGCTATCAATTCTGGAATCTGCTGGTGCTGCGCAATGTGCGCGACCTGATCGGCATGGCAAGGCTGCGCCGGGGCACCACCGGCGCCGCGCCCATTTCACCGGACCAGATCCGCTGGTTCCGCGCCCTGGGCGTGCCGCTCTTTGAAGGCTACGGCATGACCGAAACCACCGGCGTGGTCTCGCTCAACAGCCGCGAGCGCGAACAGGTCGGCAGCGTCGGCGAACCACTGCCCGACACCGAAGTGCGCGTCGCCGACAACGGCGAAGTGCTGGTGCGGGGCGGCCATGTGTTCGCCGGCTACTGGCGCAAGCCGGAGAAAACCGCCGAGGACATCCGCGACGGCTGGCTGCACACCGGCGACGTGGGCCATGTGAAAGACGGCATGCTCACCATCACCGGCCGCCTCAAGGACATCATCATCACCGCCGGCGGCAAAAACATCACCCCGGCGGAAATCGAAAGCCGGATGAAGTTCTCGCCGTACATCTCCGATGCGGTGGTGATTGGCGACAAGCGCAAGTACCTGACCTGCCTGATCATGATCGACCAGGAGAACGTGGAAAAGTACGCGCAGGACCGCCAGGTGCCGTTCTCCAACTTCGCGTCCCTTTGCCGCGCCAAAGAAGTTCTCGATCTGATCGACGGCATCATCAAAGACGTGAATAAACAATTCGCCCAGGTGGAACAGATCAAGTATTTCCGCCTGATCGATGTGCTGCTCACCGCCGAGGATGAGGAGCTGACCGCCACCATGAAGCTGAAACGATCCTTCGTGGAGAAAAAACACAAACACCTGATTGATTCCATGTACTAATTATCCCCGTACGATAGGAGAGTGCATCATGAAGAAGCTCTGTCTGGCTGCCCTGGCTGCTGTAAGCCTGCTGGGTTGCAGTGATACCAAAGAAGAAGAAAAAACCACTGAGAAAGCCGCCGAGCCGGTTCGCGGCGTCACCGACACCGAGATCAAACTGGGCGGCATGCACGATCTGTCCGGGGTGTTCGCGGCATTCTCCTCCCCCGCCGTCCAGGTGGCGAACGACATGTTCGACGAAGTCAACGCGGAAGGCGGCATCCACGGCCGCAAAATTCGTTACATCGTCGAGGACCACGCCTACCAGGTGCCCAAGGCCACCCAGGCGGTCAACAAGCTGGTCACCCGGGATGAAGTGTTCGCCATGCTGATGAGCCTGGGCACGCCCCATAACCTGGCGGCCTTCCCGGTAATGGACAGCAACAACGTACCCAGCATTCTGCCGCTGGCGCTGTCCCGGCCGATGGAAACCGAAGGGGATTTCTCCCACCGCTTCGTGTTCGGCCCCAGCTACTACGAAGGCGTGCTCAAGGGCGCCAGCTGGATGGCCGAGGAATACGACATCACCAAAGCCTGCGTCATGTACATCCCCTCGGACTTCGGGGAAGAAGTGAACCAGGCCATGAACGACGCGGCCGAAGGCAATGAAGCCGTGACCCTGGTGGAAAGCAGCTCGCACCGTCCGGACGAAAGCGACTTCAGCGGCACCCTGGCGCGCCTGCGTGACGCTGGCTGCGAACTGGTGGGCGTGGCCCTGCCGGTGCGGCCGATCATCACCGTGGTCGCCACCGCCAAGCAAATGGGCTGGAACGATGTGAAGTTCCTGGTTTCCCAGGCCGGCTTCCACTCCGCCGTGGCCGCCGCGCCCGGTGGCGTCACCGAAGGCCTCTACGGCGTTTCCCCCTGGCAGGACATCGTCAGCCGCATGAAGGACGTGCCGGAAGCTAAAGAGTGGGCCGACCAGTACAAAGAGAAGTACGGCTCGGTACCCAGCGGCGGCGCCGTGCTCGGCCGTGTTGGCGCTGAAGTGACCATCGAAGCGCTGCGCAAGGCCGGCCCGGACCTGACCACCGAATCGTTCCTGGCCGCCATGGAGTCCCTCGACTTCAGCGACCCGGTCACCGGCGTGGACATCAAAATGAGCGCCGATAACCACCGTGCCGGCAACGACATCATTCTTTCCAAAGTCACCGACGGCATCTGGGAGCCCGTCACCACCCTGGAAGACTGAGGCCCCGCCCTCGCCCACCAAGCCCCGCCGGCCGGCGGGGCTTTTTTATCGGCGCCGCGAACCGCGCGCCAGATTCCACAGCGGCAGCATTCCCAGCGCGAACACCAGTGCCAGCAGGATAAAAGCATCGCGGTATCCCTGGCCGGGTCCGGCGCCGGCGCCGAAGGCGAACAGCGCGGCGTGTTCCTGCAGCACCACCGCCACCAGCGTAATGCCGAAGGCACCGCCGAGCTGGCGGGCGAAGCTGATCACCCCGGCCCCCTGATTAACCAGAGGCTCGTCGAGCAAGGCCATCGCCGCCACCACCACCGGCGGCATCAAAAACGCACAGGCGACCCGGGTAAGAACCGCCCAGATCATCAGCCAGAAGAAGGACGCGCCGCCGGCGCAGACACTGAGCGCCACCGCCGCCACCACGAACCCGGCCAGCCCCACCGCGCCCATCACACCGACACTGTGGCGGTCCGCCAGCCGGCCGACGAACGGATAGATCAAACCCATCGCAAGGCCGGCGGGCATCAACATTAGGCCCGCCTTGGTCGGCGAGAAGCCGAGCACCGTCTGCACCAGCAGCGGCAACAAGTAAACCGAACTGAACAGGCCGGCGCCAGTGATCATGGCAACCCCGAAAGCGCCCTTGAAGCCGGGGCGCCGGAACACCGCCAACGCCAGCAAGGGGTCGCGGCAGGTCAGCTCGCGCACCGCGAACAACGCCAGCGCCAACACGCCGCCACCCAGAGCCGTGAGCACTGCCGGTGCGTACCAACCGAGCCGGGGACCGCTGGACAACCCCCACAGCAGTGCCACCAGCCAGCTCGCCAGCAGTACCAGGCCGGGCCAATCCAGACGGCGGCGTGGGCCATCTTCCTGACCCCGGAATAAATAGCGGCTGCCCAACGCCAGCGCGGTAAGCGACGGCGGCACCACCACCAGAAACACCGCCCGCCAATGCCAGATGTCCACCAAGGCCCCACCCAGCACCGGCCCCAAGGTGGGGGCCAGGATCACCCCCATGCCATAGAAACCGACACTGCGGCCGCGCTGCTCGATCGGAAAAACCCGATAAATAATCAACAGCGCCAGCGGCTGTACCAGACCGGCAGTGAGGCCTTGTACCGCCCGCACCGCGATCAGCGTTTCAAAAGAAGGCGCCAGACCGCCGGCGGCGGAAGCACACAGAAAAATCAGCAGGGCGCCACGATAGGTGTTCTTCAGACCAAAACAGGACACGCACCAGGCATTCACCAACATACCCACCGTCATGCTCGCCAGGAAGGCGGTGGATAGCCACTGGGCGTCGGTATGGCCCACTTGGAAATCGGCCATGATACGCGGCAAAGCAACATTAATAATGGTGGAGGACAGTGACATGGACAGCGTGCCCACCATGGCGGTGGCCGTTACCAGCCAGCGGTAACGTTCGCCGTGCCGCTCGACCATTTGTTTGAGCTCGACGTTCAAGACAACCCCTTCGAACGGCAAGGAATCAGTGGGATGGCGCGGCGCAGGAACGCCGCAGTACCAACTCCGTGGGTACGGTTACCCGGCCGGGCGGCCGGCTGCCCGCCGGCTCACGCATCTGCACCAACAGCAGATCGACCAGAGCGTTCGCCACTTCGTCCACATTCCAACGCAGGGTGGTAATCGGCGGCTCGTGGACCGCGGTCCAGTCGGTGTCGCCGATACTGACAATCGAGACATCCCGGGGGATCTTCAGTTTTCGCGCCTGCACCGTTTTCAGGCCGCCGGCGAGAATCCGGGTGCCCAGCAGCACCAGAGCGGTGGGCGGCTGAGGATCGCTCAGCAAGGCGGCCACCTCGTCACCGGCGTCCAGCCCCAAGTGCTGGGGCCGCACCAGCGCATTGGCGGCGGGCAGGCCGGCCTCTCGAAAAGCGGCGCGGAACCCGGCGATTCGTTCGCGACCGGGCCACAGGTCCGCCAGCGGAGTGAGCAGCGCCACCCGGCGGTGGCCCAGTTCCAGTAAATAACGGGTCGCGGCGCGCACCCCGGTGCGGTAATCGGTGGTCACCGCAGCGAACTCTTCGGGAAAATCGCCGCCCAACACGGTTACCGGCCCGCCGAACTGGCGTAGCGCGTCAAGCAGCGGGCCGTCCGCGTCACTGCCTGGCGCCAGCAACAGGCCGTCCACCCGACGGCGGCGAAATTCCGCGATCACGTCCAGCTCGGTGCGCGCACTGTCGCCGGAATTGGCCAGCAGCAGCATCTTGCCGTTACTGCGCAGGCGCGCGTCCACGGCCTTCAGCGTGGCGCCGTAGAGCGGGTTGGAAATGTCCGGAACCAGGCACCCCACGGCGCCGGTGGAGCGGGTGCGCATGCTCCGCGCCAGGCTGTTGGGTTGATACCCCAACTGAGCAACGGCGGCATCCACCTTCTTTTTCAGCTTTTCGCTGACCGGAAGCCCGTTCAGCACCCGCGACACACTGCCGACCGATACTTCGGCTTGCCGTGCCACGTCCTTGATGGTGAATCCCGCCATGTACGGCCCGTTGTGCTTTTCGCGATCAATACCACGTCCGGCCGACTGGAGCCGGGGCGCGCGCCGAGCGGAATTGTATCGTTTCATTCCCGGCCTGTCGCCATGCACGGGATCCGGTCAGAGTTCTTCACCCTCGATATCCACTTCCAGGTTCTCCAGGAAACGGGAGACCATCATGTAATAGCCGATGGTCATTAACAGCTCGACCAACTGACGGTGCGGTAGCAACCGGTTCACGGCCTCGAACAGACTGGGCCCGGCTTTAACGTCAAACAGCACCTGATCGGTGAACCGCAGAACGGTGCGTTCGGTTTGATCGAAAATCGCCGCATCCGGGCCGTCGTACAGCGCCTCTACTTTTTCCTTGGGCACCCCGACCCGCTCGGCGACGCGTTTGTGCTGGTGCACTTCATAGTCGGCGCGGCTGAGGATGCCGACGCGCAAGATCACCAGTTCGCGCAACCGGTCGTCGAGTTCGTTATCGCGCAGCAGGGCCGAGCCGAGAGCTAAAAAGCCCTCACCGGCGTCGCCGCCGTGAGCGATCATGCGGTAAATATTCAGCGGTGGCCGGCTGCCGATCCGTTCGTTGAGCGGGCCGGAGGCCTGCTCAAGGTCGAAATAGGGAATACGCGCCATGTGGGTTGCTCCTCACTGGTATTTCGCTGTTAAGGATGTGGCGGCGGATCATGAAATGTGGCTATTAAGGCCGCCGTCGATGAAAAGGGTGTGGCCGTTCACGTAGGTGGACTCGTGGCCAAGCAGGAACAGCATCCCGTAAGCCACCTCCCAGCCGGTGCCTTGGCGGCCGAACGGCACCCGTGCCGCCCGTTTTGGCCGCCGTGCACTGGCCACCCGCCCCAGCGGTGTGTCGATCAAACCGGGGGCCACCGCGTTGCAGCGAATGCCGTGGGGGTGAGCGGCCAAGGCCACACTGCGCGCCAGGGAAATCTGCGCCGCCTTGGACGCTTCATAGGCCGGGTTGCGGCTGGTGGGACGCTGGCTGGCCAGCGACGACATCAACACGATCGACGAGCCGGCTTCCATGGATTCCAGCGCCTGCTGACAAATCAGCATGTGGCTGCGCAGATTGACGGCGAACTCTTTATCCCAGGTTTCCGGCGTGATGCGATGCAACGGCAGGCCATGGCTGATACCCACGTTCACCACCAGGCCGTCCAGCTTGCCCAGCGCCCGCGTGGTGTCGCGTATTAATCGATCCAGCTGCGCCGGGTCGCAGACGTCCACCTGATGCGCACTGGCCTGACCACCGTCGGCGCGGATCCGGTCCACGGTGCCCTGGGCGCTGTCCAGATTAATGTCCGCGCACGCCACCCGCGCGCCCTCGCGGGCGGCGAGGACCGAGATGGCACGGCCGTTACCCACCGCGACCCCTTCCTCGTCGTCACAATCGCGTTGCCCCGCGCCCACCACCAAAAGGTGGCGCCCGGCCATGCGCCCATGCCCCGGGGCGATGCCCAGGGCCTCGTCGAACATCTGGGTGGCGGGATTGATTGCTCGTTCTGGAATATTCATGGAGGTTCGCCTTTTATAGCCGCCGGTGGCCTGGAGCCTTACGCGCGATTTTGTATCGTTTTAATTATTGACTGAACGCTTCGCCTTCAAATCACTGCTTAAACTATTTTTCAAGGAACGGTTCGTCAATCATTTTTTGAATCGTTTCAATAAATGATTGATTCCAAGTCTGCCCCCCCCCGCCTTGCACAGGGATGGCGCAAGCGCCCCAGGAAAACGCACGGCGCGATTAGCCATCACCCTGCGCGATCCCTGGCGCGATCCTTCAACTCGTTGTTTTTTATCGCTTTTTTACTCCCCCACTAAGCTGGCACCGGCTTTGCACTGATCGGCATACCCACTGGTATACAACGAGGTATGCGATCGTGCTTGGCTGGACCATCGATCAATGGCGCGCCGCCTACCGGAAAAAGAACGTCACTCCGGTATCGGCCATGAAAGCTCTTTCCGCGCAGCTGCAGGACAGCGAGCGGGCCCTGTGGATCCACCTGCTGGACGAAGCCAGCCTGCTGGCCCAGGCGGAGCGCCTGAGCGACCCCAGCCTGCCGCTGTACGGCGTGCCGTTCGCGATCAAGGACAACATCGACGTGGGCAGCCTGCCCACCACCGCCGCCTGCCCCGCTTATACCTACACCGCGAAAGAAACCGCGCCGGCGGTGCAGGCGCTGCTCGACGCCGGCGCCATCCTGGTTGGCAAGACCAACCTGGATCAGCTGGCCACCGGCCTGGTGGGGGTGCGCTCGCCCTACGGCGAAGTGCCCAACCCCTTTAACCCGGAGTATATCTCTGGCGGTTCCAGCGCCGGCTCGGCGGCGGTGGTGGGTCTCGGCTTGGTGCCGTTCGCGTTGGGCACCGACACCGCCGGTTCGGGGCGGGTGCCGGCGGCGTTCACCAACACCGTCGGCCTCAAGCCTACCAAGGGCAGCATGAGCACCCGTGGCGTGGTGCCCGCCTGCCGCACCCTGGACTGCATCAGCGTGTTCGCGCTGAGCGTGGAAGACGCACAAAGCGTCTACGATCTGTTCCGCGGCTACGACGAACGGGACGGCTACGCGCGCCCGGCGCCGCAGCCGCTGCCCGCCGCCCTGCCAGAACGGCCGCGCCTGGGCATTCCCAAGGACACCCCCTGGTTCGGCGACCAGCGCGCCGCCGCTGCCTGGCAGCGTCACCTGGAAGAGCTGGCGGAAATCGCCGAACTGATTCCGCTGGACACCACCGTGCTGCGCGAAACCGCCGAGCTGCTCTACCAAGGCCCCTGGGTCGCCGAGCGCTACACCGTGGCCGAACCGCTGCTGGAAAAAGACGCGCTGCTGCCGGTGATCCGCGATGTGATTCTGCCCGCCAAAAACATGAGCGCCGCCGACGGTTTCCGCGCCCAGTACCGCCTGGCCGACCTGCGTCGCGAGGCGGATCAATTGATGGCAAAAGTGGACGCCCTGGTGGTGCCCTCCACACCGGGCATCTACACCCGCGCGGCGGTGGCCGAAGAGCCGGTCAAACTCAACAGCCAGCTCGGCACCTGGACCAACTTCGTCAACCTGCTGGATATGTGCGCCCTGGCCCTGCCCGGCGGCTTCCGCGACGACGGCCTGCCGGCGGGCATCACCCTGATCGGCGGCGCCTGGCAAGACGGCGCCCTGGCCGAGTTCGGCCGCCGCTGGCAACGCCACCGCCCCTGGCAGGCCGGCGCCACCGACAACGCCCTGCCGTCTCCGCAGGCGCCCGCCGCCGGCAGCGACGACGGCATGGTCACCGTGGCGGTGGTGGGCGCCCACCTCACCGGCATGCCGCTTAACCATCAGCTCGCCGACCGGGGCGCGGTGCTGCTGGAAAGCACCCGCACCGCGCCCTGCTACCGGCTGTACGCCCTGGCCAGCACCACGCCGCCCAAGCCCGGGCTGATCAAGGGCGCCGACGGCGCCGCCATCGAAATCGAACTGTGGAAACTGCCGGTCAGCGAGTTCGGCAGCTTCGTCGCGCTGATCCCGGCGCCGCTGGGCATCGGCACGCTGGAAACCGAAGACGGCCGCCAGGTGAAGGGCTTCATCTGCGAAGGCTGGGCCATCGACGACGCCACCGACATAACCGCCCTTGGGGGGTGGAGGCACTACATAAGAGGTTTGAGCAATGCATAAGAAAGGGCTGACAAAAGTTCTGATCGCCAACCGGGGGGAGATCGCGGTGCGCATCTGCCGCACCCTCAAGGATATGGGCATCGCCTCGGTGGCGGTGTACTCCGACGCGGACCGCAACAGCCAGCACGTCAGCGCCGCCGATGAAGCGGTGGCGCTGGGCGGCCAGACCGCCGCCGAAAGTTACCTGCGCAGCGAACTGATTCTGCAGGCCGCCAAGGACACCGGCGCCGAAGGGATTATTCCCGGGTACGGTTTTTTGTCCGAGAACGCGGACTTCGCCGAAGCCTGCGCGGAAGCCGGCATTCAGTTTATTGGCCCGACTCCGGATCAGCTGCGCCGCTTCGGCCTCAAGCACGAAGCCCGCGCCCTGGCGGAAGCCGCCGGCGTGCCGCTGGCGCCGGGCACCGGCCTGCTGCAAAGTCTGGACGACGCGAAAAGCGCCGCCGCCGAAATCGGCTACCCGATAATGCTGAAAAGCACCGCCGGCGGCGGCGGCATCGGCCTAAGCCGTTGCGACGACGAACAGGCACTGGTGGACGCCTTTGAATCGGTGAAACGCATGGGGGAAAACTTTTTCTCCGACAGCGGCGTCTTCATCGAACGCTTCGTGGCCCGCGCCCGCCATGTGGAAGTGCAGATCTTCGGCGACGGCCACGGCAAGGTGCTGGCCCTGGGCGAACGCGAATGCTCCCTGCAGCGCCGCAACCAGAAAGTAGTGGAGGAAACCCCGGCGCCCAACCTGCCCCAGGCCACCCGGGAAAAACTGCATGACAGTGCCGCCCGCCTGGGCGAATCGGTGAACTACCAGTCCGCCGGCACCGTGGAATACATCTACGACGACGAGCGCGACGAATTCTATTTCCTGGAAGTGAACACCCGCCTGCAAGTGGAACACGGCGTCACCGAGGCGGTGTTCGGCGTCGACCTGGTGGCGTGGATGGTGATGCTGGCCGGCGGCGAAACCCCGCCTCTGGACGCCGACTACCAGAGCCGTGGCCACGCCATGGAAGTGCGCATCTACGCGGAAGACGCGCTCAAGGATTTTCAGCCCAGCCCCGGCGAACTCACCGAAGTGTCGTTCCCAAAAGATATCCGCCTGGACGGCTGGGTGGACACCGGCACCCAGGTAAGCCCGCACTACGACCCGATGCTCGCCAAGGTGATCGTGCATGGCGACGACCGCCCGGCGGCGCTGAAGAAAATGCAGGACGCCCTGGCCGCCACGCGCCTGTCTGGCATCGCCACCAATCTGGATTACCTGCGCCGTATTCTGATTGATCCGAACGTGATGGAAGGCAAGGTCTCCACCCGCTACCTGGAAACGTTCCAGTACACCCCCACCGCGTTCGAGGTGGTGGAACCGGGCACCTACACCACGGTGCAGGACTACCCCGGCCGCGCCGGCTACTGGGACATCGGCGTGCCGCCGTCCGGGCCCATGGACGACTACGCCTTCCGGCTCGGCAACCGCATCGTCGGTAACCACGCCAGCGCCGCCGGCCTGGAAACCACGCTGGTGGGCCCGTCATTGAAATTCCACAGCGACACCGTGGTGGCGCTCACCGGCGCCGCCTGCGACGCCACCCTGGACGGCGAGCCGGTGTCGATGTGGCAGCCGGTACCGGTGAAAGCCGGCCAGACACTCGCCACCGGCAAGGCGTCCAGCGGCTGCCGCACCTATATCGCGGTGCGCAACGGCCTCGACGTGCCCGACTACCTGGGCAGCAAATCCACCTTCGTGCTCGGCCAGTTCGGCGGCCACGGCGGCCGCACCCTGCGCAAGGGCGACGTGCTGTCGATCTGCCAGCCGCAACTGGCCGGCTGCCCGACCCCGGCGCCGGACCATGAACCCGCGCCGGCCCCTGAAGCGATGATCCCGGACTACCCGCAACAATGGGAGATCAAGGTGCTGTACGGCCCCCACGGGGCACCGGACTTCTTCACCGAAGAGGCCATCGAGCAGTTCTTTGAAGCGGACTGGCAGGTGCACTACAACTCCAACCGCCTGGGCATCCGCCTGGTGGGCCCCAAGCCGAGCTGGGCGCGCACCGACGGCGGCGAGGCCGGGCTGCACCCGTCCAACCTGCACGACAACGAATACGCCATCGGCTCGATCAACTTCACCGGCGACTTCCCGGTAATCCTCACCAAGGACGGCCCCAGCCTGGGCGGCTTCGTCTGCCCGGTGACCATCGCCAAGGCGGAGCTGTGGAAAGTCGGCCAACTCAAACCCGGCGACAGCATCCGCTTCACGCCGGTGGCGTTCGCCGAGGCGCTGGCGCTGGAACAGGCCCAGGACGCCGCCGTGGAAAAACTGGCGCCGGTGCCGGTGGTATCACCGGATCTGCACGACGGCTTACTTGAAAAGAACGACCCGGCGTTCACCTCCGCCACCATGGTCGCCGAGCTGGACGCGGACGGCCATGTGCCGCGCATCACCTACCGACAGGCCGGCGACAAATACATCCTGATCGAGTACGGCGACAACGTGCTCGATCTGGCGCTGCGCCTGCGCGTGCACGCGCTGATGGAAAACCTTAAAGACCAGCCGGTGCCCGGCATCCTGGAACTGTCCCCCGGCGTGCGTAGCCTGCAGGTGCACTACGACTCCCGGTTGATCGACCAGGCCAGCCTGGTAAACGCCCTGCTGGAACGGGAGAAAGCCATCGGCTCCGTGGACGACATGGAAGTGCGCTCGCGAGTGCTGCACCTGCCGCTGGCGTTCGAGGACAGCGCCACCCTGGACGCGGTGCAACGCTACCAGGAAACCATCCGCTCGGACGCGCCCTGGCTGCCCAACAACGTGGAATTCATCCGTCGTATCAACGGCCTGGACAGCACCGAGCAGGTCAAGGACACCGTCTTCAAGGCCAGCTACATGGTGCTGGGCCTGGGCGACGTTTACCTGGGCGCGCCCTGCGCCGTGCCGGTGGACCCGCGTCACCGCCTGATGACCTCCAAGTACAACCCGGCGCGCACCTACACCGCCGAGGGCACGGTGGGCATCGGCGGCGTCTACATGTGCATCTACGGCATGGACTCCCCGGGCGGCTATCAGTTGATCGGCCGCACCCTGCCGATCTGGAACAAGCATCTTAAAAATCGCCAGTTCCAGCCCAGCGAGCCCTGGCTGCTGCGCTTCTTCGACCAGGTGCGCTACTACCCGGTGAGCGAAGCGGAACTGGCCGGCATGCGCGACGCCTTCCGCGAAGGGCGCCTGGACGTGGAGATCACCGAGGAGACCTTCAACCTGGCCGAGCATCGCCGCTTCCTGGAACGCATCGAGCCGGAAATGGAAGCGTTCCGCGAGCACCAGCAGGCCGCCTACCGCGACGAAGTGACCCGCTGGCAGAACGAAGACGAACAGATCGAATCCGCGCTGATGGGCAGCAAGGCGGACATCGGCGAGGTCGACGGCCATCTGGTCAGTGCCGAAATCAGCGGTAACGTCTGGAAGCTGCTGGTGGAGGAAGGCGCCAGCGTAACGGCCGGCCAGACTCTGGTGATCGTCGAAGCCATGAAGATGGAGTTCGAGATCACCGCCAGTGTCGCCGGCACCGTCACCGGCTTGCACTGCAAACCCGGCACCGTGATCAACGCCGGCGACCCGGTGGTGGTGATCGACACGGAGAGCGCGGCATGAAGATCGGGCTCAAGAGCGGCCGCGGCGAAAACCTGGCCGAGCGCATCTACCGGCAATTGAAGAAAGACATCTTCGATTTCCGGTTGCTGCCCGGCGACCGCTTCAGCGAAAACGAAATCGCCGAGCGCATGGGCGCCTCGCGCACCCCGGTCCGCGAAGCTCTGTTCCGCCTCGAGCGCGAGACCTATGTGCAGGTGCTGCCGCGCAGCGGCTGGCAAGTGAAGCCGTTCGACTTCGATTATTTCGAAGAGCTCTACGACGTGCGCACCGTGCTGGAATGCGCGGCGGTGCGCCGGCTGTGCGATCTGCAGCAGCCGGAGATCCTGCTCGAGGATCTGATGCGCATCTGGCGGGTACCTCCCGCCGAACGGCTGCGCGACGTCAGCACGCTGTCCGGCCTGGACGAGCGCTTCCACGAAACCCTGGTGGAGGCCGCCGGCAACACCGAGATGGCGCGCATCCACCACGACCTCACCGAGCGCCTGCGCATTATCCGGCGGCTGGATTTCACCAAGCCACCGCGCGTTGACGCCACCTACGACGAGCACGGCCGCATTCTCGACGCCATTGCCCATCACCGCACCGAGCAGGCGCTGATGATGCTCAAGGCCCACATCGAGACCAGCCGCAACGAAGTCAGAAAAATCACGCTGCACATGCTGCATGAAGCGCGTGCCAAGGGCCGCGAGCCCGACACGACAATTTCCAGTGAGACCTGAAGTGCGCTCCATCAAGAGAGCGAAGCAAGACACCGACGCCGACCGCGGCGAACGGTCCATTTACGGAACGGAAAAGAGAAAGGGGAACACCATGAAAGTGACAATGAACCTGAAACGACTGGCCCAGGCCGGCATCGCCGCTGGCGCTATCTCCTACAGCGGCTTGGTAATGGCCGCGGACACCATCAAGGTGGGTGTGCTGCACTCCCTGTCGGGCACCATGGCGATCAGTGAATCCACACTGAAAGACACCGTGCTGATGATGATCGAAAAGCAGAACGAAAAAGGCGGTGTCATGGGCAAGAAGCTGGAGCCGGTGGTGGTGGACCCCGCCTCCGACTGGCCGCTGTTCGCGGAGAAAGCCCGTCAGCTGATCACCCAGGACAAGGTCGACGTGATCTTCGGCTGCTGGACCTCAGTGTCACGTAAATCGGTGCTGCCGGTGGTGGAAGAACTGAACGGCCTGCTGTTCTACCCGGTGCAGTACGAAGGCGAGGAATCCTCCAAAAACGTGTTCTACACCGGCGCCGCGCCCAACCAGCAGGCGATCCCGGCGGTGGACTACCTGCTCGACGACCTGGGCGTGGAGCGCTTCGTGCTCGCCGGCACCGACTATGTCTACCCGCGTACCACCAACAAAATCCTCGAGGCCTACCTGAAGTCCAAGGGCATCGCCGAGGACGACATCATGATCAACTACACGCCATTCGGTCATTTCGACTGGCAGTCGATCGTGTCGCGCATCAAGGAATTCGGTGGTGAAGGCAAGAAGACCGCGGTGGTCTCCACCATCAACGGCGACGCCAATGTGCCCTTCTATAAAGAACTCTCCAACCAGGGCATGGACGCCTACGATATTCCGGTGATCGCCTTCTCCGTGGGCGAACAGGAACTGTCCGGCATCAACACCGCGCCGCTGGTCGGCCACCTGGCCGCCTGGAACTACTTCCAGAGTGTCTACACGCCTGAGAACAACCAGTTCATCGAGCAGTGGCACGATTACATCGGCAGCGACGACCGCGTCACCAACGACCCGATGGAAGCCACCTACATCGGCTTCAATATGTGGGTGAAAGCGGTAGAGAAAGCCAAGTCGACCGACACCGATAAGGTCGCCAAGGCGATGATCGGCGTGGAAACCCCCAACCTCACCGGCGGCACCGCGGTGATGAACAAGAACCACCACCTCTCCAAACCGGTGCTGATCGGTGAAATCCAGGACAACGGCCAGTTCGCGGTGGTCTCGCAAACCGACGGCGTGGTGCCCGGCGACGCCTGGTCCGACTTCCTGCCCGACTCCAAGAACCTGATCGCCGACTGGACCGACCCGGTCAACTGCGGCAACTACAACAGCAAAACCAAAACCTGCGGCGGCCAGACCGCCCAATAAGCGGTTCGCGACCGCCCCGCGGGCCGGTTCGCCGGCCCGCCTTTTCCACGCAACGGCCAGGACCACATTGAGGGACCATCATGCCAAGGGTTCTACTACTGATTTTTATACTGCTCGGCGTGGCCGGCACGGCGGTAGCGCAAACCGCCGCTGAACCGACCGGCGACGCCGGGCAGTCCACACCGTCGTCCGAGGGCGAGCCACGCCCGCCGGAGGCCGCCATAACGCCCGAGGTTTCTAAAGAGGATGCGCTGCGCGCGTCGCTGGCCCAATTCAAAAGCCGCGACTTTGACGTCAAAGCCGAAGCCATCGAAGAGATCGCCCGTTCCGGCCATGAACGCGGCGAAGCCCTGCTGCAAGCGTTGCTCGACCGTGAACTGCTGCACGACCTGGCCGGCGACCGCATCGCCCTCGGCGAACAGGCCGACGGCGGCTGGGCGCTGCGCGACCCGGTCAGCGAAGAGGACGTGGGCAGCGCCGAAGCCCGCGCCGCGCGCCCGGTGATCATCAACAACCGCCTGCGCCAGCAGATCCGCGACCTGAAATCGGTCACCGCACTCGCCAACCCCAACCCGCTGAATCGCCGTGAAGCGGCGCAGCGTCTGGTGGGCAACACCGACCCGGTGGTGCTGGACGCGCTGCGCACCCGCCAGGCGGAGGAAGCCAACCCGCTGGTCAAGGGCGTGATCGACACCGCCCTCAATATCGCCGTGCTACGCGACCCGGCCAGCCAGCTCAACGAGCGTCTGAACGCCATCGACGCGGTGGCCGGCAGCCTGGAGCCGGCGGTGCGCAACGTGCTGCGTGACCGTTTGGCGCAGAGCGACGCCGCCGCCGAACGCAACGCCGCCGACCGCGCCCTGAAGAAAATCGACCTGCGCACCGAACGCTACGAAACCGCCGACACCATTTTCTTCGGGCTGAGCCTGGGCTCGGTGTTGCTGTTGGCCGCCATCGGCCTGGCAATCACCTTCGGCGTCATGGGCGTGATCAATATGGCCCACGGCGAGCTGATCATGCTGGGTGCCTACACCACCTTCGTGGTGCAGCAGATTTTCCCGGACGGTCACGAGTGGTCGCTATTGGTGGCGCTGCCCGCCGCCTTTCTGGTGTCGGCCATTGTCGGCATTATTATCGAGCGCTGCGTGATCCGCTTCCTCTACGGACGGCCGCTGGAAACCCTGCTCGCCACCTTCGGCGTCAGCCTGATTCTGCAGCAGGCGGTGCGGCTGATCTTTTCGCCGCTTAACCGCACCGTGATCACGCCGGACTGGATGAGCGGCGCCTTGCAGATCAACCCGATATTCTCGCTCACCTATAACCGGCTCTACATCATCGTGTTCGCGCTGATCGTGTTCTTCGCCCTGCAACTGGTGCTGAAGAAAACGCGCCTGGGCCTGCAGGTGCGCGCGGTCAGCCAGAACCGTACCACCGCCCGCGCCATGGGCATCCGCAGTGAGCGGGTCAACGCGCTCACCTTCGGCCTGGGTTCCGGCATCGCCGGTATTGCCGGCGTGGCGCTCGCGCAGCTCACCAACGTGGGCCCCAACCTGGGCCAGGCCTACATCATCGATTCCTTCATGGTGGTGGTGTTCGGCGGCGTCGGGAACCTGTGGGGCACGCTCACTGCCGCCTTCAGCCTGGGCATCGCCAACAAGATCATCGAGCCCATGGCCGGCGCCGTGCTGGCCAAGATCATGGTGCTGGTGTTCATCATCCTGTTCATTCAACGCAAACCGCGCGGGCTGTTCCCGCAGCGCGGTCGGGCCGCGGAGGAATAATGCGACATTCGGATCTCACCACCGCGCTCACCGACCGCACCGCCAAGACGTTTCTGGGCATTCTGTTCGGCGCGGTGCTTATCGTCGCGCTGCTCAATCTGCTGGTGCCGGCGGATTCCGGTCTGCACGTGAGCAGCTATACCGTCAGCCTGCTGGGCAAATATCTGTGCTACGCCCTGCTCGCCCTGGCGCTGGACCTGGTGTGGGGCTACTGCGGCATTCTCAGCCTCGGCCACGGCGCCTTCTTCGCCCTGGGCGGCTACGCCATGGGCATGTACCTGATGCGCCAGATCGGCGACCGGGGCGTCTACGGCCACCCGGAACTGCCGGACTTCATGGTGTTCCTCAACTGGGAGGAACTGCCCTGGTACTGGCACGGCTTCGACAGCTTCGGCTTCGCCATGATCATGGTGGCACTGGTGCCCGGCGTGCTGGCGTTCGTGTTCGGCTGGCTGGCGTTTCGCTCGCGGGTCACCGGCGTTTACCTGTCGATCATCACCCAGGCGCTCACCTACGCGCTGATGCTGGCGTTCTTCCGCAACGAGCTGGGCTTCGGCGGCAACAACGGCCTCACCGACTTCAAGGACATCCTCGGCTTCTCGCTGCGCGAGGACAGCACCCGGGTGGCGCTGCTGATCGCCTCGGCGGTGGCCCTGGGCGGCGCCTTCGTGCTCAGCCGCTGGATCACCGGCACCCGCCTGGGCCGCACCGTAATGGCAGTGCGCGACGCGGAATCCCGCGCCCGCTTCCTGGGCTACCGCACCGAACACTACAAGCTGTGGATCTTCACCGTCAGCGCGATACTCGCGGGCATCGCCGGGGCGCTCTATGTGCCCCAGGTGGGCATCATCAACCCCGGTGAATTCTCACCGCTCAACTCCATCGAGCTGGTGGTGTGGGTGGCGGTGGGCGGCCGCGCCACCCTCTACGGCGCGGTGATCGGCGCCATCCTGGTGAACTACGGCAAGACCGTGTTCACCGGCGTGATGCCGGAGGCGTGGCTGTTCGCCCTGGGCGGCCTGTTCGTGGCGGTGACGGTATTCCTGCCCCAGGGGCTGGTGGGCCTCGCCAAGAGCCTGCTCAAACGCAAACGGCAACCCGACGCCACCGATAAGGAGGCCGACCATGAGCCTGCGTGACACCTTCCGCCGCGACCAAGTGTTCGGCCCGCTTCGGCCGGGCACCCGCCCGGTGCGTCCGGGGCAGCTGGATACCGGCGGCAAGCACATCCTCTATATGGAAGACATCACCGTCAGTTTCGACGGCTTCAAGGCGCTCAACGACCTGACGCTCTACATCGAGCCCGGCGAGCTGCGCTGCATCATCGGCCCCAACGGCGCCGGCAAATCCACGCTGATGGACGTGATCACCGGCAAGACCCGGCCCGACACCGGCACCTGCTTCTTCGGGCAGACGCTGGACCTGACGCGCATGAGCGAAACCGAGATCGCCACCGCCGGCATCGGCCGCAAATTCCAGAAGCCCACCGTGTTCCCGGAACACACCGCCCTGGAAAACCTGGAGCTGGCCATGGCCGGCCCCAAGGGCACCTGGCAGGCGTTGCTGCAGCCGGTCACCGGCCAGCAGTACGACTGGATGGCGCAAACCCTGGAAACCGTCGGCCTGCTTGCGCAGAAAGACCAGCTCGCCGGCGCCCTCTCCCACGGCCAGAAACAATGGCTGGAGATCGCCATGGTGCTGATGCAGAAGCCCCGGCTGCTGCTGGTGGACGAACCCATCGCCGGCATGACCCGCCACGAAGTGGAACGCACCGCCGAGCTGTTGCAAAGCCTGGCCGGCGACCACTCGGTGATGGTGGTGGAGCACGACATGGAGTTTATTCGGTCCATCGCTAATACCGTCACCGTGCTCCACCAAGGCAGCCTCCTCGCCGAAGGCAAAATGCAGGACGTCCAAAACGACCCGAAAGTCATCGAGGTTTATCTCGGCGAATCAGCATAAATGCAGTTGACAGTTGATAGTGGACAGTTGACAGCGGGCGGCCGCATCGCGGCCGCGTCAGGAGAACAGAGCATGTTGAGTGTGAGTGGGTTGAATCAGTTTTATGGGGAGTCGCACACTTTGTGGGACCTGGATCTTTCCGTGGCGGAAGGGGAATGTCTGTGTGTGATGGGGCGGAACGGCGTGGGGAAGACCACGTTGTTGAAGTCGGTGATGGGGTTGTTGCCTGCGGCGACCGGAAAGATTGAATTCAGTGGTAAGGACCTGAGCAAGAAGGCTGCGGAGGAGCGCGCGCGAGCGGGTATTGGCTATGTGCCGCAGGGGCGGGAGATTTTTCCGCTGCTTACTGTCGAGGAGAACCTGGAAACGGGCCTGCAGGCGCGTGCCGATCGGAGTCGCAAAATCCCGGCGCGTATCTATGAGCTGTTTCCGGTGCTGCACGACATGCGACACCGGCGCGGGGGTGATTTGTCCGGCGGCCAGCAACAACAACTCGCCATCGGCCGCGCGCTGGCCCTGGACCCTACCCTGCTGATCCTCGACGAACCCACCGAAGGCATTCAGCCCAACATCGTCGACATGATCGGCAAGGTGATCAAAACCCTGAACAAGGAAGAAGGCCTCACCGTGCTGCTGGTGGAACAGAAACTCCACTTCGCCCGCGCCACCGCCGACCGCTTCGCCATCATCGACCGGGGCAGCAAAGTCGCCGAGGACGACATCGACGCGCTCAGCGATGGGCTGGTGAAGAAGTATCTGACCGTCTAACGGGCGGAAGGAAGAGCTTTATTCATAGTGGCTCCAGAGGCGGAGCACTTTCACAACGCGCTGGTCTTCAAGCACCTGATAAACCAGACGATGCTGAATGTTGATACGCCGCGAGTACGCCCCGGAAAGATCGCCGATCAGCTTCTCAAACGGAGGCGGCCTGCGAAACGGGTCCTCACCGATCAGTGTCAGCAATTCCTGAGCTTTCGGCTTGAGACCGCTTGAAGCCAGCTTCCTTGCGTCTTTTTGGGCTTGTTTGGTGTAAACCAACTTCCATGTCACCAATCCAACTCCTCGCCGCATTCATCCACGGGGGCATCCATCCCCTCACGAATTGACTCCCGCATCCCCGGCACTGAAAGCAGATAGAGTGTTTCCTGAATCGCGGCCCAATCCTCCTCGGACACCAGGACGGCCTTGTTCCGCTTACCCAGGATCACGATAGGCTGATGGGACTCGGCGGTCTCATCAATCAACCGGTAAAGATTGCTGCGCGCCTCAGTTGCGGTAATGCCAGTCATGACGTACCTCTGATAAGTTCATGATGGCATAGTGTACGCCTTTCGGTACGTACGTCAACACGAACGTGATTATTCCGGGCATGAAGCGAGCTGATCTACTGCCTGGAGAAAACGTTCAGGTTTTTCCTTTTGCCCGGACGATCCCCCCAGCACGACCTACGCATCGGGTTCGTACAGCACGTCCGGCCAGGCGTCGCTGCGATGTCCGCCAAAGGGCGTAGGTGCCGGAGATGACCAAGTCTGGCTCTTGACCGAGGCGCTTAGCTAGCGCGACTTACACATTGGGTTAGTCCGCACGCCCGTCCAAGCCTCGTGGCCGCCCAACCATAGAGGCGGGGTCATCGACTGCGGCTATTTCTGGTTGAGCCCGAGCTGCCGCTGCATTTTCTTGGTCAGCCCCAGGGAGACGATTCGGTGGGACTCCTTGAGGTAGTACTGGAGCGTCTCATCGGTCTCTTCAGGGGCGTCGTATTGTTGTATCCACCGCATCCCCCGGGACGCCAGGTAGGGCGCCGGCCGGAAACCCGGCTGATCCCGCAGAATCTCAAAGTTGAGTTCGGATGCTTTAAACGTAAAGGCGGGTGTACCCGCCTTTTCCCAACCCCCGATAGCGAATACTTTCCCTCCTACCTTCCAGACATGGGCGCCACCCCATTGGACGACGTAGGTCGTGGCGGGTAACCCCCGGCAGAATGTATTGAACTCCTCGTACGTCATATTGCGGCCCGAACCGTCCGCTTCACTTCTTGTCTTCCGGCAAATAGGCCTCAACGTCAGACCATGGGATCAGACGATTGAGTTGGATGGTTTCAAACACGGTCTTCGCTTTGCCGGTTCCGGCCATCATCGAAAGCATCACCAAAGCGGACTGGTAGGAAGGAACGCCACCATTGCTGGAGATACGGTTTCGATCAACCACCACATTCTGATCAAAGACGACATCGATCTCAGGAAACTCGCGTTCGAGCTGGGCCTCTCCGCCCGCCCAAGTGGTGGCACGGTAGCCATCCAGAAGCCCTGCGTGGGCGTACAGAAACGCCCCCGAACAGTTACTGCCCAACCATGTAGCGGTCTTCGCTTGGCTGCGTAGGAATTCGGTCAAATCGTCATTCTTGAATAGCCAGTCCATATCGTAGGCACTGGCAACGATTAGAGCATCCAGCTCCGGTGCGTCGTATATAGTTGCATCGACAGGCAAGCGAATTCCTTCCTCAGTTGTAATCGCCGGCTTCCGCTCTACGCCAATAAACACCACTTCGTAATCAGAGAACCACGACTTTCGTGTTGCAACCCCGAAGACCTCCGCCGGCGCTATGACATCGCTAGTGAGAACCTTATCGAAGACCAGTATGCCGATACGCTTGTCGCCAGCGACTGCGGGGGCCGCGAATAAAATACCTGCCATGAAAAGCACCGCAATGGCGGTTAGTTTATTAATCATCATCATTGCCCTCACTGTTAACTACTCCGGGAGCGTACCGTAGCGGCGGGATCAGGTCTTGCCTCTATTACTCCCCCTCCATCAACCGCGACAGGCCGCCTCGATGGCCGCGATATCGATCTTGGTCATCGTCATCATCGCCTCGAACGCGCGCTTGGCAATAGCGGGGTCAGGGTTGGACACCGCCTGAGTCAGCACGACCGGCGTGATCTGCCAGGACACCCCCCACTTGTCCTTGCACCAGCCGCACGCGCTCTCTTCTCCGCCGTTACTCACGATGGCGTCCCAGTAGCGGTCCGTCTCGGCCTGGTCCTCGGTGGCGACCTGGAAGGAAAACGCCTCGCTGTGTTTGAACGCGTCGCCGCCGTTAAGCCCCAGGCACTCAACGCCCATCACCGAGAACCAGACGGTGAGCACATCGCCCTGCTTCCCTGAGGGGAAGTCGCCGGGCGCGCGGTGCACCGAGTGAACCGACGAGTCCGGGAAGGTCTCGGCGTAAAAGCGGGCCGCCTCCTCCGCGTCGCCATTGAACCAGAGACAAACGGTGTTCTTCGCGGGCTGTATCATTTTGCTCCTCCATTGGCATCGAGTACGCAGCGCCTCAATTCCTTGTCGTCACTCCGGCGCTGTTATCGACACCACATCGTTCAGCACGAAGAGCGAGCTTCACCGCCGGTAGACATGCCTACGGTGCGCCACCTTCACCACCGTCACAATCAGGCGCTCATCGGTGATCTCGTACACCACCCGATACCGGCCCTGACGGATGCGGTAACGCTCCAGCCCGGATAATTTCTCGCAGCCCACCGGACGCGGCTCTTCCCGCAGCGCATCGATACGGCGCAGCAAGCGGGCGGCGTCTTTCCTTGGGATCGGCCGGAAATCCTTGGCGACGGACCGTTTGAAGACCAGCTTATAGCTTGCCATCGGCCTTCAATTCGTTGAGGAAGGCCTCGTAGCTCAGGGTCGGCTCGGCGACGCGGTCTTCGAACGCCGCCAGATCTTCCTGATCCTCGGCGAGCGCCTCACGAACGGCGTCATTGACGATATCGGACACACTGCGATTAGTGTGCGCCGCCTTGAGACGCAGCGCCGCATGCAATTGGGGATCGAAGTAGATGGTTGAACGCTTGGACGTGCCGCTCATGGCCGCCTCCGGTTAGGCTGACAATAACCGACATTTTGACGTTATGGCGTCATAACGTCAATTTCGGGCATGGCGCCACTGCAGCGGGTAGGCGCCTAAACGGATTGGTGATCAGTGGCGTCCAGAATGAACGAAACACGCGCCTCGACACCGGCGCGTGGCACCGCCACCGTCTCGTAACCCCACCGCGCATACCAGCGCTTCATGCCCTCGAACACCACCACGGACTCCTCGAACGTCTGATCGCGCTCCGAGTCCATGCCGTAGATCGCCTCCCAGGGTGGCAGGAGGAACACGGTGTGGTTGTAGGGAAACGCCTGGACCTGGCTCGCGATCTCGTCCCGAGAGAGCGCGGACTCCAGATCCAGCATGTAAAGCGCGTCCAGCACGCCCCGGTCGAAGAAGGTGATGCCGTCATGGCCCGTCGCGGCGCGGTACTGCTCCATATCCAAGTCCAAAATGGCGCGCGCGAAGGTGACAGGGTCCGGTCGCGGCGGAAGTCCTAAGGACAGCCGCTCCTTGATGAGGCGACGGGCCGCCTCCGGCGCGATGCGATAGCCCCGCTCCGCCAGGGCGTCGAGCAGCGTGCTCTTACCGCCGCCGGGCCCACCGGTCAGCACGAACCTCCGGTTCATCGTCCTACGGCCCGCAGCGCCACTCGCCCTGCCAGTCACGCTGAGCGCCGTCGGCGCGGTCGTACGTCAACGTCGCCGGCCTAGGCGGCGACTCGCCGCCTTTGGTGGGTTCACCGGTAACCTCAATGTGAACCGTCTTGCCCTTGCCGATGAAGGTCGGCGAGGCCGTCATGCCATCGAAGCCGCCAGGCGCCGACACGCGCTCCACATAACCGGCGACCTTAACCACACCCTGCGCCGCATCGGACGAAGCCACATTGCCCATGGCAATCAGCAACACGTCTCCGTCAGCCGTGGTGAACGAGCAACCCAGCTCGCCGGGAAGGCTGGCCTCGCGCATGTCCTCCTCCGTCAGAGCGTTCAATGTAATCTCCGAGCCATCCCCGCCTCTGGTCTGCCCGGAGGAAGCGACGTCTTCCTGTTTGCCTAAATCTACCGGTGCCTCGGCGGACGGCTGAGTCGACGACGGTTGCGCCGCCTTTTCCTCAGCGTCCGAGGACGTGTCAGAGCAGCCGGCAATCAAGGAGATGCACAGTAAAATTGCTGACAGGGTTCCGGTGACCGTTGCACCGCGTTTGGGAAAGGGCATGGTTCCTCCTGGAAAAAAACTTACTGTAGAGTAACGGACGCCACCCGATTTCGCCTCCTACCGGCTGACTTTCCGGCGGTCCATCGCCGCGGCAATGTCCTCTTCGTACGTCTCGCCCCAGCCGCAAAGCGGCTCCATGGCCCGGACCAGACTCGTCCCGAAGGGTGTTAGCGAGTAGTCGACGCGCAGCGGTATCTCCCCATAGTCGGTTCGCCGGACGATGCCGTCGGACTCCAGCTCCTTCAACTGCTGGATCAGCATTTTGTCGCTCACGCCCCGGACGCTTCGCTTGAGCTCGCCGTAACGCGTCGGGCCCCTGTTTAAAAAGAACAAAATCAAAGGCTTCCACTTCCCGGAGATCACGTGCAGCGTCGCATCCAGGCCGCAAATGAAACGTGGGGTTTCTGAGTTTTCGTTCGCCATAACGGGTACTTACCAAAAGGTGCATACTTGAACATTTGTAAGTGGCTTATATATCGTGAAGGCGAATCGAGTCAACACACACGGAGACGCAACCATGAGTCGGCTACACGGTAAAATCGCATTGATCACAGGCGGAGCCAGCGGCATTGGCCTGGCCTCAGCCCAACGCCTCATCGAAGAAGGCGCCTTCGTCTTCATTACCGGACGGCGCCAGGACGCTCTCAACAACGCGGCTGAGGCACTGGGATCCAACGCCCGGAGCGTCCAGGCGGATGTGACGAAACCTGAGGATCTCGACCGCGTCTTCGACACGATTCAGAAAGAAAAAGGCCACCTGGACGTCCTGGTGGCCAACGCGGGCGTCGGCGAATTCGCCAGCCTGGGAGAGATCACCGAGGCGCACTACGACTACATCTTCGACATCAACGTCAAAGGCACCCTCTTCACCGTCCAGAAGGTCCTGCCCCTGATGACGAACGGCGGCTCCATCATCCTCACCGGGTCCACGGTCGGCAGCATGGGCACCCCCGCCATGAGCATCTACAGCGCCTCCAAGGCGGCCATCCGAAACCTGGTGCGCAGTTGGGCCCATGATCTCAGGGGCACCGGCATTCGCGTGAACGTCATGTCTCCTGGCCCGACCCAAACAGACAAGCTGATGGAACTGCTCCCGTCCGACGCCCTGAGCGAGATGAAACGGACCGTACCGCTTGAGCGTCTGGGGGATCCCAAGGAAACCGCAGGCGCGGTGGCGTTCCTGGCATCCGACGACAGCAGCTTTATGACAGGAAGCGAGGTGTTCGTTGATGGGGGCTACGCGCAGGTTTAGGGGTTAGCCGGGGCGGGCAAAACCGCACTCCGGAAGTACTGCGGTTTTCTGTGCCCGAAATCCGGGAATGTAATGGTCGAGAGGTCCGGCGAATAAAACAACTGCTAGCAGGAAATAGTCGGAGCAGTACCTGTTGCTGTTTCTAGCCTCCCGACCGCCTTACTGACGTCACCTAGAAATTGCACAACAGGAGCATAACCATGAACAACCGTACCCTGAAAGTCCGTAAAGGCCACTGGGACTATGCCCCCAAACGCACCCCCTCTAGCGGGAATCGCGCGGCGACGTTCATTCTTTTGAAAGGTCTCTGGCTGGAACAAGCCGGATTTACCATCGACACACCGGTAACGATTACGGCGGAGGATCGACGGCTGTGGATTGTTCGAAATTGCAGTAGCTAAAACTGAAAGGCGGGCTCAGAGAGTTTCGAGGCCTTGCCACCCCTAACGCTCGCAACACCGGACAATTTGGAGCGAAGTGGGAAATTGTTCCGAGTGCTTGCGTTTGTTATACGTGATCTGCACCATCATAGCTATGTCCAAATCCGTCCAAAATCGAACGCTCGGAATTTTTACAACGCCCCAGGATTCTAGGTAATGGATGTTGAGTAAATTTAAAATCAAAGACCTAACTCTAACCGTTTCACAAACTGTATTTTATTTACTACTCAGCATCCTCAAAATATCGAGGGCTTTTGAGCAAGTGTGGTATAAATAGGGTTCCAGAATGCAAAGCCTTTCGAGCATCACCTTAATTCTCTCGATAGCATCCTCGCTGATTGGCAGGTAAGCCAACTCCGTGCACCATTGCCCTATATATTCCGCCCTGCCATCTTTTTCCTCAAAGGCTGCTCCCGCCACAACACCTATTGCCAGATAGTTTTCGGGCTCAGAGTTCACGTCAATATAGTCCCGATATAGTCGGCTTAAAATCATCACCGATGTAGCAAGCTTTGAACTTCTGGTCATGCAGGCAACCTGTGCCAATCCGTTCAACACCTGGTAGACAGAATCCTTGTCGTTAACCGCCGCCAACTTGTGCTGTGCGCTTTCTAGTAGGGAAACTGCACGCTCCAAATACTCATCGTCAATTTTCCAGAAGGGTGCTGAATTCATCAAAATCCGGTAGGACTCAAATGAAGCTTCGTCGTTGATATGTGTAGCAAGCAAATTCGAGATTTCATCCGGCACAACCGCTGGCGTAGAGTTTCCTTCCAACGGCCCAGGTAAGAAAGAATGTAAATTTAGTAGCGAACCAGACAGAAGTTCCTTTTGAAGATATTCAACTAATTCGCACTTATCTGCCTCCTGGCATGCGTTATTTACCCGTCCATAAAGCTCATTAATGAATTGCTCTGCGGTTAAGTACGTTGGCAGCCATCTTGGTTCTTCCATAAGATCGACAAAGCCCTGGCAGAAAAAATAAAGTCCTCTTTGCTGAGAAGCCCACTGCTCTACTTTGTCAAAAGCAACTCCCTCTTCCAGCCCCACCTTGACAATTAACGCTGCCTGGGCAAATGAAGCAAGGCGTCTGTAAAAGGGTGGCATTCCCCTAAATATCTGCAATCGCGCCAGTTCTCCATCAACAAAAACTGCCATTGCGCAAAACATGCGTAGGTTATCTAACGTTTTTGCAGAAGACATGCAACCAAATAGATTTTTAATAATCGTGGCCGATGAGTCCTTGAATTTCAATATACCTACTTCAAGGCAGGATATTAAAAGTATTGGGTGACAAGTTTCGATTGCCCGATTTGCAATTGACTGATACGAAGCCTCTTCAACAAGCCCATTGGAAATGACTGCTGAGATAGACTTATGAATGCACATCAAAAAATCATTCTCAGTCACCCCACTTTCTATTCTGTTACCAAAATATTGATTGAGCTCGACCTTACAGTACTCACCAATATTTTTACTCCCACAATATTTCCCCACAAGCCTTTCGTAATAGCGAATGTTATCTGGAGCCAGCGTAGAAACCTTATTTGACGGCCCTTTAAACTCCTGCCTTAACACGGCCTCAATGTGACTTGGTGAAAAATCCAAATCAAGCAGCAAGCCTGACACGTCATCATCGCTGATAGCTGGCACTGAAAGCACTGCCCTCCAACGTTCCAGATCCTCTTTCGAAAGCGATCTGTCCTTCGCTTCTGCCTCAAATAGGCTCAACCGCCTGTCCATATCAGCACAAAGCGGCCAAAAACTGTCATTAAGTAATCGCTCGTCCCCCTTCCTTAAAGAAAATTCTGGACGTTCACCCGGATGATTACATAGAGACCAAGGATTGCCACTAATATCCTCCAAATAAAATTCTTCCTCGGTATGTTCAAAAGCACTGCGAATAGCCTTAAAGAGAGCACTTCTGGAAAAGGCTATATCTTTATAACCAAAACTAACCGTAGCATCTGTCGCAAGAGCCAGCTCTTCCAACAACTTAGAATCAGATAATAGTTCAGCCCTTACCAGGCTGGGGAACAAATTGATAACATGGGAGGCCATATAAGCACGCATAGAATCAGAGTTAGTCATCCAACTCTTCCTCCAATGGCGATTTTTGAGAACTGCTTTTAACCTGCTGTTTCATCGAATCAACCATATTCTTAAAACTCCATGGGTCGATATCCCTCAGCGGACCCAGAACAAACTCATCTAACCATGCTTTGTAGCCTTCCTTTTGCTCATTAGATAAAGACTCCGGTGCAATCAACATGGAATTCACCTTTAAAACCTCACCCAAATAGGCCATTCCTCCATCGCCCCTTATTTGGTGGGCCTGAGCCCACTCTCGATAGCCCATCAGTTCATAAAGCCAGCAAGATCTGACACGGCTTAGTTCGAGTGGAATATCTGCCGACCACTGAGCCCTTATGGCTTGTGCAATCGTTTTCATTGTTTCGTGTAGCCACTGCGCATCTCGCGGGAGCTGAACCAGACCACTAATCCTGACCAAAAGCAGATTTTCTCTTATCAGTCTTAGCTGTTTAGTTGGCTTAAACTCACCATTTGCCATAACCGAGCGATCTAGGTGATATTCAATCTCTTCAGCAGAAATGCCAATAAACTCAAACCCAAACTCCCGAAGCAATGTTCTGGCATCAAGCTTCTGTTCTTGAGAAATATGTCCTTTGTGGTGTAGCGTATCGATAAAGTCTAGTGATGTAAAAATTGGTACCGTTCTTTCATCAAATGTAATATTTCGATGTCTATTCATAAATCGATCATCTATAAAAGCTGCATCGCATACTTTCAGCGTCTCAAAAAGCTCTTCTGTTGGTCTGGCATAATTATTCTTAGAGGCAGCATCCAATTGGTCTTTATTTAACGGAATTTCAGCAAGAATCACTTTCCCAGATGCAAGCCCATTAGAAAACAGCTTCCTTATATTTTCTATTTTCGAATCTGCCAGCTCGATGGTTGAATCGTAGTTTATCAGCGACCTATACCTATCCCGCTCCCCTTTAAAGACATACACTTCGAATCCGGCCTCGCTGAGCTTGTCGAGCATTTCAACGGTCATTAAATAGGTAATTGACAGTGAATCGAGAAATAATCTTGCACCACTTGCTACTTCAAGATCGGCGGGCCACTCTTTCTCGTGTTGGCGCAGGTAATTTAAGGCTTTACCACACTGAGCTTCCGTTATTACTGCCAGGCCTTCGAGTTTTTTAATTAATTGTGTGCATGAAATCAGACTGTGGTTAAATGAAGAAAGGTCAACTTCCACCTCCCTGAAGGAGCCACCGACCTTATACACAGGGCAGGAACAAACTACCAATGCCTGCGATTCATTTGTAGGATTCGCGTGCGCCTCCTCAAGCATATAAGCAAGCTCATCACCTACATCCAACGCCAGCCCCGGGTTGTTGATCGTTTTAGGATGGAAAACGGAAATTCTGCCGTCAGATACCAGCCGCTCGAAATATTTTGCTTTTTCGATCTGGCTTGGCTGGTGAAAAGCAACTTTTTGCTTTTCTTCAAACAACCAGCGCATAAACGAGTGAGGGATAAAAATTCTCTCAAAGCAATCAAACAAATGATGTAGTTGCCCTATATTCTCCATAACCAGCGCACTGGAGGCATCGATGGCAATCGTCTCACTATCAATAATCTGATCCGACCTAGCACCATGAAATATCGGGACTAAATTTTTCCGCCGTATATCTTTCGCGCTTTTGTTTTCCTGGGGCTGAACCAGATAAAAGTCAGACATCGTCCTGCTCAATAGCTTCGCCACTGTAAAAACAGGCGCATCACCATCAATATAGGCTTTATAAACCTTCTCATTATTCTCCCTGGCTTCAGACATCATCTCTTTTAAGTCTTCTAATGAAGCCCTATGCAATGGGCCGTCTTCATTGGAGAGAACCATCGCTTTATTGAGCCACTCGGATGTCTTTTGATTGTCCTCCCAGCCCATCGTGGTCGCCGTAAAGTACGATGCCGCTAACACTTGGGGATCTTCAGTATATTTGCCAGTACAAAACTCTACTATTTGCCTTGCTCGACCTGGGGAAACGGCCTTAGCTAACTGGGCGGCCTGTAAAAGATCATCGGCCTTCAACTCCTCCCGGCTATTCCAGCTATCCTCCACAAAAACGCTAAGGGATTCCCAGTCACCACCGAATATAGACAAATTGATTTCAAGCGTTTTAAGATCAGGTAGTTGTGATTTAGATTGCCTCAACAGTGTAATCTGTTCATGAGCACCACTTAGGTTCCCCTTTCTAAATAGAGACCATGCCCAGTGAGCCTGCAATCCCTCGCTTCTCTTAACGAGATCCATCTTATCTGACAGAAATTGATGAAGCTCAGAAAATTCTCCAAGCGAAGAGGCGGCATTACAGACTCTGATAGCATCAGATTCCTGGCCAGTGCGATCAAAGAGTTCCTTACAATATGAGTAGTATCTATTCCCAACGTTTTCTCTTTCCAGCAAATCAACCAAATGTGAAAGATCATTGGTAGCTTTACTTTGTTGATATTGGCTTATGGCTAATGCAACTGGATCTTTACCCTTGACTGACTCAATGATATTTTTTAGATTCCTTACTTCAGCATCAGGCGCACCTGAGCCCTCTACCTTTTGTAGGAGCTGTTCTGCATCATCCACCAATCCTGATATCGCCAATGCCTTTATTTCAAGCATACTAATGACAACGGGATTAACGGCTCTTTCCATTTGATTTCTATGAGTGACAATATATTCCACGACGGCAGAGGCTGGTTTTTTTGTTTGTGCCAATACAAGCCTGGCAAAGCTAAGAACTGGATCACTATCGTGGTTTAGCGCAGTCTGCCTGTTAACCTCCTTTTCAATAGACTCAAAATCGACATCAATGCCAAATGCAAACGCCAGCGGCAAATACTCAAGCGTTTTTTGGGTGTAACTAACAAAGTAGCTCTGAAGTTGTGCCTTTGCCTGTTCATATGTTTCACTGTTTCTAAGCTCTAGCCAAAGCACATAGTTATCCGCCATATTCGCGACATCTTCAGCACCGAGATGCCTTGCCAGATCCGAACAAACTTTAAACAGCTCGACAGCACGATTTCTAAGCACTATAGATTCAGAATCATCTGAGAGTGGAAATCTCTCTGCAGCTAAAGGAACAGAATTAATTACGATTTCGCGAAGCTCAACGGCCTTAATTGCATTTACCAAAAACGCAAATGCAGAAAGCTGAGCCAGCGCTGGAGACATAGACAAGGAGTCATCGCCTATCGCCTGCACAAAATTTAAAGCTTTTTCCCATTGATGCTCTGACAACAATGCAGAAACTAAAGAAACCTTTCCATCATTATCTAAATCTTGAGCACTCAATCCTGCACTTTCGAACCATCCTAAGGCAGCATCCTTTCCCTCCACTGTTTTTTTAATCATAAAAAATGCAGCATGATTTGAAGGGCTACGCACCTTAAGCAAACCAGACGCCGCATCTACATTGTTTGATCCAATAGCAGCAATAAAGGCCTGAGCTATCTCCGACTCTTCCGTTGGGCACAGCTTTTGTGAAATTGATAACCAGCTTTTCGCCCGTTCAAACCTTTCCCCTACACATAGGTATCTTGCCAGTAGCGCTAGCGCTCTGGCTTTTGCTTGAGGTGTACCGCCAGACAGTTCACCATCAATAATGCTTTCTGCTAAAGCAGACGCCTTCTCTTCCTTGGGAAACGCACCAAAAAAACGTAGCGAAGAAATTTCGCCAGCAAGTCTTTCTATTTTTTCGTCTTGAAGATGCTGAGCGGTAAACCCAGCACTCTTCATATGTGTTGTTATTTCATCAGCTACTTGTGATGGAAGTTCATTCAATTGATTGGGTAGCTTATTGTTTTTCTTTAGCCATACATCAAGGAAATAAACAAGAATACTTAAACCTATAAGGGAGGCTCCCAGAGGGTAATTTGGCTGCACAAGAGGAGACTGATAACCTGGAAAAAAATCCTGGTGGACTAACACCCAGTTCACAATATCAATCCATAGTGGGACAGTAAGCGAGGCTAAACCTACCGTCATTGAAGGCCAAATAATATACTTTGCTAATGAGGGCTTCCAATGTGTCTTCAGAAAATCTAACACATCACGGATTGCTTGATTTAGATCAAATTTCATTAAATTATTCCAGGCGAAGATGTTCCTTTATAAAGGAGCCAGAGTATCTGGGTCGTTTTGGGCTTCCAGGAAAAGAGTATTTAATTTTGTCCGCTATGTGTCGAAAGCGAACTTACTACGGCCACCGTATAACGCCCGTCATCACCAGTGAAAAAGCCGTAGCGAAGCGGAGGGTTTGGCATCCGGTGCATGGCCTGGTTAAGTGCTTGGCTAGATGGTTTCATACAACTCGCTTGTTGAAGAGTGGTGCCTATCAATCTCAGATATAGCTTTTTCGAGAGCCTTGAGATCCATATTCTCAGAAAAATACAGAGTGTTTTTACCAGACCGCTCGTCCTCGACAACGTACTCATATTCAATGTCAAAGTGTTCAGCGAGCACATCCTCGATGTAATCCCGATGCTCCCAATCGTCCAAATCCAAGACTGGCCCACGCTCTGGATCAAATCTAAACTCTAGCATTCTTCTCAGATCGGTCATGGCTGTAGACACTTAACGCTTGCAGCAGGGGCGCGACGTCAGTCGCGTCCCTTGCCTGCACTGGTTAGCGACTGATAAGCCATCAAAGCCCTTACTTCCTCCTTCAAGGCGGACGCGAGCGGCTGCAGTCGTTCTTGGAAAACCTTTACGGCATCTTTCCATTCCTCACTATCAGCCTGAAAATTCCCGCTGTTAACTAGGTTATGGATATGATTTACCGACCCCATCATTTCGACCTGGGCATCCCATATTTTTGAATCTTCCTCAATGAAAGGCGATTTCTTAAGAGCCAGGAATCGAAAATCCTCAAAGGCTTTGATCATCTTCTCCGCCTTTTCTTTATCGGTACCGAAGTCATAGGCAGTGGCTGGAACAACGACCTTCTCTGCCCAGAAATATAGCTCTCCGACGATGTCGTAGGCCTTTTCTAGATAATCAGCCTTTCTGGTATAGAGATGATTGGCGGCATGAGCTTTTTTTGAAAAGCCATGATTCAGAGCTGCAACAGTGTCAGCATGAGACCGATTTAGCTCATTCTCAATTGACGCATGAGCACGGTTTAGGCGATGCACCGCGAAAAGCACCAAGCCTGATATTAAAGCGGCCAAAATGGCAGAACTTATGACTACCTCCATGAACTCCTCTTTTTTGCTAACGATCTAGCTAAGCGGCGCGCTTAAGCGCGTCCGGTGAAGGCTCGTTAGAGTCGAAACGTACTTGAGCGGCTTGTTAGGCAAACTCACGGAATTCCTTGCTCCCAGAGATCTTTGTCCACCAAGAAGCGACAAGCACCGTCCTCAAGCAGCTCGACTCCTAGACAGTAATGAACACTGCCAAGAAAAGCATCTCTAACTACCTCAAAGACAATAAGTGTTTGATCAGGCGTTTTTTGACTCCACACATACTCCCGATACTCGCGGCCACCAATTTGTACTCTTTGATCAGACAACGTGTTCCATCCGTCATCAAGGCGAAACATATCGTTCTTCGCCAACCAGCGCTTTCTGAGCTCTGCGAGGTGCTGGACACAGATTGACTTATCTTTTCTAGTCATTTTCACCTAACGTTCGCGAACATCGATATTGAGAGCGGCCGAAGCCTCATCCTTACCATTAGCCCTTCCTGTGACGGCAGTCCATCGTAATGCTCGGCTTTACAGATTTTGAACTACTTCTGAAATCATAGTAGGAAGCTCTTCCGTTTGGACTAACGATAAACGAGTATCGAAAACTCCCGTCTTCCTGAAGGCCAAAATCCCACCTTCGATCAAAGCCATCAACGTTGTATTGCGTTACATGAGCCGTCCCAGCCACTTCGATTTTACCGATCTGGCCGCCCTCAAATATGGATGCAACTGCTAGTACTTCGGACCAACTACCCAAAAAATCTCTGCACTCCCAGACTTCAACGATTTTTGCATCCGGAGGCACTACATCGGAAAGGTCCATTTCCGAATAAGCACCTACCGGGCATAGCAGCAGGACTGCCAGGAGAAAAGCTCGAATGCTTGAATTTTTCATTACCCCCACCCCACAACTGATGCTCCGCCTGAGTCGCCGTTTGAAACGCGTCGTAAAAGCTTAAAAATCGTCGAGGCCGGCCCACTGTTACAACTGTTTCACGTCCCTCGAACACTCCGCGGCGCTGGAAAACATTCAAGGCGTCTTCCGCCGCCCGTTTCAGCCGCTCCCACTCCGGCGTTCCAATAAACTCCTCGAGTGACGGCATTCCCTCTGGTGTCGCAGCAGCGACGGCTTCCCACGTACGGCCATACCTTTTGATTGCCTCGCACTCTTCAGCTGAATAAACAGGCGGAGCGAACCCCTGAGCGCCCTTTTTGACAGGCATCCAATCTTCCCAGCTACATATGAGCTCGGTAGGCACATTCACATCAGGAACGCGGCGCTGATAATCTTTCTGCTGCGCCGCAGAGGAGACGAGCTGAAGATACTCCATGATCCGGTTTCGGATTCGAGTATCGACAACTTCCCTGGGAGATCGATCAGCCATCATCGTCCTTGTTTAATAGCCTTGCACGCAAACTCAAGCATCCGATGGTCAGTTGGCGTGTTATCACATTATTAATATTTCGATGAACTAAGATAAAACCAGAAAATCCCGCAGGGCACAAATGCGGCCGTCCGGCTTCGTGGAGGGCAGATCTGCTCCTACGGTACACGCAGGAGCGGTATTAACTGCGGCTGTGGGTCAAGGAGCCAGGCACTCTCGAGCCCAGTCATTGCCATCCTTGATATAGCGAAACCGATCATGCAACCGGCTAGGCCGCCCATGCCAGAACTGAATCTCCTCGGGAACGATGCGGTACCCCCCCCAAGTCTCCGGCATGGGGATGGTCTCACCTTCCGGATACTGCTCCGCCAGCTCGGCCATATCCGCTTCCAACTGCTCCCGACTGGCGGGCCGACTCTGATGGGAGACGGCGGCGCTGAGCTGGCTGCCCCGGGGGCGGCTGGCGAAGTAGTCGCGGGATTGCTGGGCGGGGATTTTCTCGGCGCGGCCGTTGACGATCAGTTGTCGGTCGAAGGGGCCCCAGAACATGACGAAGGAGACGTTGGGGTTGGCGGCGATGTCGTCGCCTTTGCGGCTGTCGTAGTGGGTGAAGAAGACGAAGGTGCCGTCTTCGATGCCTTTGAGCAGCACCACGCGGCTGGAGGGGCGGCCGTCGGCGGAGACGGTGGCCAGGGTCATGGCGTTGGCCAGGGGCAGCTCGGCGTGGATGGCGTCGTCGACCCAGCGGCGGGCTTGTTCCACCGGGTCCGCCAGCAGGTCCGCTTCGGTGAGGCCGGGGGCGTGGTATTCCTGGCGTACGTCTTTCATGGGGGGGCTCGGCTCCGCTTCTTGGTCCTGCGTATTGTACGGAAAACGTGGCGTTGGCGCGTTACGTTGGGCGGGGTTGTCGGGTTTCGCGTTGCTCAACCCGACCTACGGGAGAGCCGGCGGTAGGATTACGTTAGAATCGCGGCATGTCTTTTGATACCACCGAACTCAATAAAACCCGCCAGGACCTGAGCGGCCGGGCCGATGTCTGGCTGTTCGGCTACGGCTCTCTGATTTTCAAGGCGGACTTTCCGTTTTTGGAGCGCCGGCCCGCCAGCATCGAGGGCTGGGCGCGGCGGTTCTGGCAGGGCTCGCACGATCATCGCGGCACGCCGGAGCGGCCGGGCCGGGTGCTGACGCTGGTGGAGCGGCCGGGCACGGTGTGCGCGGGCATGGCGTATCGGGTGGCGCCGTTGGTGTTCGAGCATCTGGATGTGCGCGAGAAGAACGGCTATTTGCGGTTCGCCACGCCGATGACGTTCGCCGACGGCGGCCATGAAGAGGGGCTGGTGTACATCGCCACCGAGGACAACGCGGCCTTTCTGGGGGCGGCGCCGGAGGACGAGATCGCGCGGCATATTCATGGCAGCCATGGGCCTAGTGGGGCGAACCGGGATTATTTGCTGTGTTTGGCGGAGGCGTTGCGGGAGTTGGGGGCGGAGGATGAGCATGTTTTTGGGTTGGAGCGGCGGCTTCTTGCCTTGGTGCCTTAGCGGGGGTGTTGGGTTACGACCTTTGGCCTAACCCGACCTACCGCCTGTAGGTCGGGTTGAGCGCAGCGAAAGCCGACGTTCCTGTGGCGTCGGGTCAGGGCGCGCGGCGCATGCGCAGCGGCGTGGTGCCGAACCAGCGCTGGAAGGTGCGGCTGAAGTTGGAGGGGTCCTGGTAGCCGAGCTTTTCGGCGATGCGCTCCACCGGCAGGCTGGTTTCCAGCAGGTACCAGGCGGCCAGTTCGCGGCGCACGTCGTCGAGCAGCTCCTGGAAGCTGGTGCCTTCGGCTTTGAGCTTGCGGATCAGGGTGCGTCGGGACATGGCGAATTCCTCGGCGGTGTCGTCCAGGGTCGGGTAGTCGCCGTCGCGGTCGAGCAGCATCACGCCGATGCGCTGGCTGAGCGGGCCGCCGCTCTGAATCTGCCGTAGTTGGTGCTCACAATCGCGCAAAGCCGCTCGGTGCGTGGTGGGGTCGGCGGTCAGGCAGGGGGTGTCGAGCAGCGCGGCGGGCAGCGTGATGGTGAGCTGGCCGGTGCCGAAGGTTACCGGGCAGCCCAGGCGCTCTTCGTACTCCGCCGCCCAGGCCGGCTCGTCCAGCGGCAGGGTGACGGCCACGTCGCGCAGCCGCCGGGACGTCACCGTGTCCACCAGCTGAAAATAGGTGGCGAGGATCGAGCCGGTGACGAATTCGCGGATCTCGGCTAGGTCGACCTGCTCGTCCAGCGTCAGCACGGCGTGGTCGTCGAATTCCTCGAAGCGCACCCCCACCAGTTGGAACCTTACCCCCACATAGCGGGAGACCACCCGCAGCACTTCGCGCAGGTCCGGCGCGGACACCACCGCGTAGCCCAGCGGCCCGTGAGCGGACACCGAGGTGACGCCGGCGGTCTCCAGGCCGATCCAAGGCTGGCCGGTGAGGTCGATGGCGCGGCGGATCAGGCGCGACATCTGCTCCAGGCTCAGATAGCGGTGCTCGCCCAGCAATTGCTCCCATTGCAGGCGGGTGTCCTGGAATATCACCGCGTTATCGAAGCCCCGCTCATGCAAATACGCGCACAAAAGACGCGGATAAGTCGGGTGAATCGCGGGGCGCAGCCGGTTTGTGATCTGCACGGTCATGGGTGCCGCTCCCTGGAAGCCTTCCCTCCAAGGTAGTGAATGTCAGCCGCCTTGTCACTTTATGACGATTTATTGCCACTCTAAGCGGTGCCGGCGAGCCCCGGACAGGCGGAGGATGGAACCATTACATAACAAAGAGGTGAGGTTTATGAGCAAGGCAGGTGTATTCACCGGGCCGTCCGGTGTGATCTACCGCGACCGCAAACGGCATCTGTGGTTTTCGTCGCTGTTCGTGCCGGCCATCGTGTTCGTGGGCCCGGCGCTCTATTTCGCCACCGGCAACAACGCGCTGATGCTGTGGCTGCCGCTGGCGTTCTACTACCTGACCGTGCCGGTGCTGGACATGCTGATCGGCGAGGACACCAGCAACCCGCCGGAAGAGGTGGTGCCGCAGCTGGAAAACGACCCCTACTACCGCTGGATTCTGTACGCCCTGGTGCCGCTGATCTGGGGCGCCTGGTTCTATGGCGCCTGGTTCGTGGGCACCCAGAACCTGCCCTGGCACGGCGTGCTGGCGATGATCTATCTGATCGGCGGCACCTGCGGCGTGGGCATTAACCTGGGCCATGAGCTGGGCCACAAGAAGGGCAAGGGCGAGCGCTGGCTGGCCAAGTTCGTGCTGGCACCCTGCGCCTACGGCCACTTCTTTATCGAGCACAATAAGGGCCACCACAAAGACGTGGCCACCCCGGAAGACCCGGCCTCCTCGCGCATGGGCGAGAGCATCTGGAAGTTCGCGCTGCGCGAGTTGCCCGGCGCCGCCAAGCGCGCCTGGCGCCTGGAGAAGGACCGGCTGAACGCTCAGGATAAATCGGTCTGGTCGCTGGAGAACGAGATCATCCAGCCGGCGATCATCACCATTGTCGCCTGGGGCTCGGTGCTGGCGATCTTCGGCATCGGCCTGCTGCCCTACATTCTGGGCACCGCCTTCTGGGGCGCTTTCCAGCTGACCTCCGCCAACTACATCGAGCACTACGGCCTGATGCGTCACAAGAAGGCCAATGGCCGCTACGAGCGCACCCAGCCGCACCACAGCTGGAACAGCAACCACATGTTCTCCAACTGGGCGACCTTCCATCTGCAGCGCCACTCCGACCACCACGCGCACCCGACCCGTCGCTACCAGAGCCTGCGCCACTTCGAGAGCCTGCCCGAGTTGCCCAACGGCTACTTCGGTATGTTCTTCATCAGTTACTTCCCGCCGCTCTGGTACAAGGTGATGGACAAGCGTCTGCTGGAGCACGCCGGCAACGACGCCCGCAACATCAACTTCGACCCGGCCAAGCGCGAGAAGCTGATTCGCAAGTACGGGATTGAGTATGGGGATGCGCCGCCTAAGATCGCGGCGTGACGCGAAGCGTCAAATTGATAGTTGATAATTGACAGTTGATAGCTTCAAGCGCGGGCCTGGCCCGCGCTTGTGGGTTATAGCCCGCCCCAAGTAGCATTGCTCAATGACTACTGACATCCATTTCTACGAACCCTCCGCCGGCCATGGGCTGGCCCATGATCCTTTCAATGCTTTGGTGGCGCCCCGGCCGATTGGCTGGATTTCCTCGCGTAGCCGCGACGGCGTGCTGAACCTGGCGCCGTACAGTTTCTTCAACGCCTTTAACTACACGCCGCCGCTGGTGGGTTTCGCCAGCATTGGCTACAAGGACAGCGTGCGGAACATTGAGGAGACCGGGGAATTCGGCTGGAACCTGGCGACCCGCCCGCTGGCCGAGGCCATGAACCAGAGCTGCGCGGCGGTAGGCCCGGAGGTGGACGAGTTCCAGCTGGCGGGGCTGACGCCGGAGCCGTCACGGGTGATCGGCGTGCCCCGGGTGAAGGAGACGCCGGTGTCGTTCGAGTGCCGGGTCAGTCAGATTCTGCGGCTTACCGGCGCCGACGGCACCGAGACCGACACCTGGATGGTGTTCGGTGAGGTGGTGGGCGTGCACATCGCCCGGCATCTGCTCAAGGACGGTGTCTACCAGACCGCCGCCGCCGAGCCGATCCTGCGCGGCGGCGGCCCGGCGGATTACTTCGGCATCAGCCCGGATACGTTCTTCCAGATGTATCGCCCGAAGCTGTAGCTCGCTGAGCCATGGCCGCTTCGCCGACGGCATGGCTTCCATGGACATCGCTTGGGAACTGAACGCCTTTTACTTTCAGGAAGTGTTCCATGGCGACGGTTGCTTGTTCACATTCTTCTCGGTAACGGTTTTGTTTATTTCGAGAATTCCTTACCAGATCCCACTTTTTTCTCTTCTCTTCAGTATCGTCACATTCCTCAATTTCGCTACGCGTCTTATCTGCGATATTGCCAAGCCGTTCAATTTCGGAAAGCAGGAATTGCAAGCGCACAGAATGAGCCTGCATTTTTATCGCGTCAATTTGCTGCGATGACTGCACTTGTAGAGCGGCGGCTTGTTCTCTCTGCGCAAACGTGGAAGCCTTTAACTCTCTACCTTGCAATAACACTGCTATTAAAGCCAAAACCACTGCTACGGAAGAAAAGATACCCTCCACAGCCACCAGTGAATCACCTGCCTCACTGGTAGTTTCAGGGAAAGACAGCCCAATCTCCCCACCAGCGGGGAGCGGCAAAATGCCATAGAAGATTAATACCGCGGCAATCCATACCCCGATACTGATAATGATGGAAATGAAAATTGTGGTCCTCATCAAACGCCTCCCTTTAAGGTTTACTTCCTTATCGATTCAACATCGGCAGGACTGCTGGTATCTTGAGCATTTTAATTGGCGCTTGGATTCACAATGACCACCTGCCCCTGCCAATCCGACCTGCCCTACGAGAACTGCTGCCGGCCGCTGCATCACGGCGCGCCGGCGTCCTCGCCGGAAGCGTTGATGCGCTCGCGCTACAGCGCCTTCGTGCGCGACGATGCGGACTATGTGCGCGCCAGCTGGCACCCGGATACCCGACCCGCGGAGCTGACGCTGGAAGGCGGCGATCAATGGTTGGGGCTGGAGATCGTCGACGCCGGGCAGGACGGCGACGCGGGGCGGGTGCACTTCCGCGCCACCCACCGGGACGGCGACGGCTTCGCGGTGCTGGAGGAGCGCTCCCGCTTTGTGCGCGAGAACGGCCATTGGTTTTATCTCGACGGCGAGCACACCGTCACACCGCTCAAACCCGGCCGCAACGACCCCTGCCCCTGCGGCAGCGGTCGCAAGTTCAAGAAGTGCTGCGGCTAGCGGATTACAGCCTTTCAGGCCGCATCGAAATCCACCGGCTCAACGGCATTGAGATCTATCGACTGGCGGGCCTCCCAAAGATCGTACGCATGCTGCAGCGCCAGCCAGCTCTCCGGGGTCCTTCCCAGGGCCTTCGACAACCGCAACGCCATCTCGGGGCTGATACCGCTGGCGCCTTTCAATACCCGGGACAAGGTGGACGGCGATACCGCCAGCTTCACCGCCAGCTGCCGGGCGCTGACGCCGAACGGTTCCAGATAGACCTCTTTAATGAACTCACCGGGATGCGGGGGGTTGTGCATCGTCATCAGTGATAATCCTCGTAATCAAGCACGTAAGCGTTGCCATCCCTGAACTCAAAGGTAATACGCCAATTGCCGTTTACCCGGATCGACCATCGCCCTTTCTTGTGCCCCTTCAGCGAGTGCAGGTGGAATCCGGGAATATCCATGTCACTAATAACTACCGCGGTATCAAGCGCCGCCAGCTGCATACGCAAACGTTTGGCGTGCGAGGGCTGAACGCCCGCGACACTGCCGATATGAAAGAACCGCTTCAGTCCCTTGTGGCGGAATGACTTAATCATGCGCTCAATATACCGTGATGCGCATCACGCATCAACCCGTTTCAAATCACACTTTATCCTTGCGCTTTTCCAGCTGGTGGCGGTCCTCGGTGAGGCCGATCTGCCAGTAGCCGCTGGCGTAGAGGCGGTGGCGCTCGACCTGGCGCTCCTGGGTGAGGTAGCGCCGCACGGCGCGGACGGCGCCGCTTTCGCCGGCCACCCAGACCGAGGGCGAGCCGTCCAGCCAGGGCAGCCCGACGATGGTATCCACCCAGCCCACGGCGGGTTGTTCCGGGCTGGGGTTCACTCGCCAGATCACTTCCATGCCAGGCGGGAACGGCAGGTCCTGCCGGTCCGCGTGGTCGAGGATATCCAGCACCGCGTAGCCGCGGGCGTTGGCGGGCAGGCGTTCGATGTTGGCGCCGATGGCGGGCAGCGCGGACATATCGCCGGCGAACAGGAACCAGTCCGCGTCGAAGTCCGCGAACTTGGGCGCGCCCGGCCCGGCGAAACCGACCCGGTCACCGGGTTGGGCGGCGGCGGCCCAGCCGGAGGCGGGGCCGTGGTCGGCGTGCAGCATAAAATCCACCACCACTTCGCCGCGTTCGTGGTCGAAGTGGCGCAGCGTGTAGGTGCGCACGATGGGCCGTTCTTCCGGCGGCGCGTCGCCGAACGGCGGCAGCGGGATTGCCGCTTGCCCGGGCCGGGGTATCAGCAGTTTGAAGTTGGCGCTTTCGTGGTTCTGTGGGAAATCGCTGAGATCGTCGCCGCCGAGCACCACCCGTTTCATGTTCGGGGTGACACTCTCGGTGCGCAGCACTTCCAGAATACGCGGGGCCGGTCTGGGCATGGGTTACCTCATGGTGGTGGTGGCGCTTGTGGCGCCCGTCTAACTAGTGGACAATATCAACCATAATTTCACTAGTTGATGTTGTCAACCATATGAATGACGATTCCGATATTCGCCAGGTGCTCTGGCAACTGGCGTTTCAATTCAAGGTCAGCTCCAAGCGCGCGGTGCGCGATTACGACCTGCCACTGAACGGTATGCACATACGCCTGCTGCAAATGATTCGCCGCCACCCCGATTGCACGGCCCAGCAGATCGCCGGCGTCACAGGCCGCGATAAGGCGCAGATCACCCGTGTGATCAAGCAGCTGGAGAGCATGGCGCTGATCACGCGCACGCCTGACCCGGAGGACCGCCGCGCCCAGCTTCTGTCGCTCAATGAAAAGGGGCGGGGTCTGATGGCTCGTATTCAGGACGCGGAAGATGAAGTAAAAAAGACACTCCTCAAAGGCATCAATAAAAAAGACCAGAACACCTTTATTGAGATTGGCAATCGGATGCTGGACAACCTTCGCGAACATTAGAACGGGCTTGTGGGAGCTTGCCTTGCAAGCGAAAGGCCGGCTTTGCCGGCCGGCAGGATTCCAGAAACGCTGTTTTGTGCTGCCGTTAGAGGGGGCTCTGGCATCCTGCCGGGAGCTGCGCTCCCTTTCGCGGGCGGGGCCCGCTCCCACAAGCCCGCTCCCACAAGGCCCGCTTCTACAAGGTGCCTTCCCAGAAGGCCCACAAAAAAAGGGGCCGTCCTGGCCCCTGGGGTAAGAAAACGAATCAGCGCGTCGTTTTCGGTTAATCGTTTGCCTCGGCCGAGGCGATGGGCGCCGCGTCGCCGGGGGCGCCGGCCAGGGCGCGGTAGATGTTGACCATGGCCAGGGTCTCGGCGGTGCGGCTTTCAATCAGGGCGTCGCGGGTGTCGATCAGCTCCTGCTCGGCGGCGAGCACTTCGAAGAAGCCGATAAAGCCCTGCCGGTAACGGGTGCGGGCCAGCTCGGCGGCTTCGCTGGCGGCGTCGGTGGCGGCGCCCAGGCGCTCGCTGCGTTCGCGGCTGCGGGCGTAGCGCACCAGCTGGGTTTCGGTCTCTTCCAGCGCCAGCAGTACCGCTTGCTCGTAATTGGCCAGGGCCGCCTGGCTGTCCGCGTCGGCGGCGTCGATGCGGCTGCGCACCCGGCCGAAGTCGAGGAAGGTCCAGTCCACGCCCAGCGCCACCCGGCGGGTTTCCGCGCCGGCGCTGAACAGGTCGCCGCTGTCGCTGGCCACGGAACCGATCAGCGCGTCCAAACTGAAGCTCGGGAACAAGTCCGCCGTGGCTACGCCGATGCGGGCGCTGGCCGCCGCCAGACGCCGTTCCGCGGCGCGGATGTCCGGCCGGCGGCGCAGCACGTCGCCGGGGCTGCCCACCGGGATCACCGGCAGGCTTTCCGGCAGCGGCGCCGGGGGCGCCAGCTCGTCCACCAGGGCCGCCGGGTTCTGCCCGGTGAGCACGGCGATGCGGAACATGCGCGCGCGCACCGCCGCCTGCAGATCGGGGATCACCGCGCGGGTGGCTTCCAATTGCGACACCGCGCGGACCTCGTCGAAAGCGGTGCCGCGTCCGGCGCCCACTCGCGAGCGTACGATGTCCAGGGACTGGCGCTGGTTGTCCACGTTGCTGCGCGCCACCAGCAGTTGTTGCTGCAAGCCGCGCAACTGGAAGTAGCTGGTGGCCAGCTGGCCGACCAGCGCCACTTGCAAGGCGGCGAGATCGGCGCCGGCGGCGCCCAGCTCGGCGCGCTGTGCTTCGCTGGCGCGGCGCAGGCGGCCGAACAGATCCAGCTCCCAACTGAGACCGACGCCGGCCTGATACAGCTCCACCCGTTCGTCACCGGCGCCCGGCGGCGTGCGTTCCACATCGGCCAGGTGCTGCTCGGCGGCGGACGCGGAGACGCCCACGTTAGGCAGTTGCTCGGCACGGCTGCCGCGCAGCAGCGCTTCGGCGCGCTGGTAGCGGGCCAGCGCCGCGCGCAGGTCGCGGTTGGCGTCCAGGGTCTGGCGAATCAGGCCCGCCAGCATCGGGTCTTCGAAGCCGTCCCAGAAGCGTTGCTCGTCGGCGACGGACTGTGCCGCCGGCGCCTCCAGAAAACGCTCCGGGGCGTCCGGCTCGACCGGCTGGTAGTCGGGGCCCACGGCGCAGCCGGAGAGCCACGCCAGCGCCGTCAGCAGAACAATTGATTTATGCATGACTGTCTCCAGAATTCTGACCGTGCGCTTCACCGTCCTTCGCTTCACCATCCATAGTCGAACCGTGATGGCTCACCGGGCGGCCGCCGCCGGCCAGTTTGCGCAGCGCCACGTAGAACACCGGCGTCAGGAACAGGCCGAACAGGGTCACGCCGATCATGCCGGCGAACACCGCCGTGCCCAGCGCCTGGCGCACTTCGGCGCCGGCGCCGCTGCCCAGTACCAACGGCACCACCGCGGCGGTAAAGGTGATCGAGGTCATGATGATCGGGCGCAGCCGCAGGCGGCAGGCTTCCAGCGCCGCTTCCACGGTGCCCTTGCCCTGCAGCTCCAGTTCGCGGGCGAACTCGACGATCAGAATGGCGTTCTTGCACGCCAGCCCGATTAGCACCACCAGCCCCACTTGCACGAAGATGTTGTTGTCGCCGCCGGCGAACCACACGCCGATCAAGGCCGAGAGCATGCACATGGGCACGATCAAGATCACCGCCAGCGGCAGGGTCCAGCTTTCGTACAGCGCCGCCAGCACCAGGAACACCAACAGAATGGAGAGCGGGAACACCACCAGCGCCGCGTTGCCCTGGGTGGCCTGCTGGTAGCTCAGGTCGGTCCACTCGAAGTCCATGCCCGGCGGCAACACTTCCTCGCCGAGCGCGGTGAGGCCAGCCATGGCCTGGGCGGAAGAGATCACCGCCGGGTCGGTTTCGCCGGCCAGGTCGGCCGCCGGGTAACCGTTGTAACGCAGCACCGGGTCGGGCCCGAAGGTTTGCGTCAACTTGACCATGGTGCCGATCGGCACCATTTCACCGCGGTCGTTGCGGGTGCGCAGCCGGGCGATGTCTTCCACGCTTTCCCGGAACGGCGCGTCGGCCTGGGCCATCACCTGCCAGGTGCGTCCGAAGCGGTTGAAGTCGTTGACGTAGGTGGAACCCAGATAGGTCTGCAGGGTGTCGAACAGTTCGGTCACCGACACGCCCTGGGCCTTGGCTTTAAGCCGGTCCACTTCCGCGTCGAGCTGCGGCACGTTGGCCTGGTAACTGCTGATCGGGAAGCCCATGCCCGGCGTCTGCGCCACCGCGTCCTGGAAATTATTGACCGCGTCCTGCAGCGCGCCGTAACCCAGGTTGCCCCGGTCCTCGATAAACAACTGATAACCGGAGCCGTTGCCCAGCCCGAGAATCGGCGGCGGCATGAACGAGAACGCCAGGCCTTCTTTCAACGCGCCGATCTTTTGGTTGATCTCGGCGTTGATTTCAGAGGCGCTGCGCTCGCGTTGATCAAACGGTTTGAGCGGGAAGAACACCACGCCCGTGTTGGAGGTGTTGGTGAACTGCAAGGCGTTCAAACCCGGGAACGCGATGGCGTGCGCCACGCCCTCGGTGTTCATGGCGATGTCCACCACCTCGTTGAGCAGCTCATCGGTGCGCTGCAGTGACGCGCCCTCCGGCAGCTTCACCCCGGCCATCAAATAGAGCTTGTCCTGGACCGGAATAAAGCCCGGCGGCACCACCTTGAACATGGCGCCGGTACCTGTGAGCAGCAGGATATAGACCAGGAACACCGCGCCGCGCTTGCCCAGCGCCCGGGACACCGCGCCCTGGTACTTGTTGGAGCTGCGGTTAAAGAAGCGGTTGAAGGGCCGGAACAACCAGCCGAACAGCGCGTCGATCACCCGGGTGAGACGGTCCTTGGGCGCGTCGTGGGGTTTGAGCAGCATGGCCGCCAGCGCCGGCGACAGGGTCAGCGAATTGATCGTGGAGATCACCGTGGAGATCGCGATGGTCACCGCGAACTGCCGGTAAAACTGCCCGGTGACGCCGTCGAGAAACGCCATCGGCACGAACACCGCGCACAGCACCAGGCCGATGGCGACAATCGGGCCGGACACTTCCTTCATCGCCTGGTGGGCGGCGGCCAGGGGCGTCAGCCCCTCTTCGATGTTCCGCTCCACGTTTTCCACCACCACGATGGCGTCGTCCACCACGATGCCGATGGCCAGCACCAGCCCGAACAGCGTCAGGGTATTGATCGAATAGCCGAGCAGGTACAGCGCACCGAAGGTGCCCACCACCGACACCGGCACCGCCAGCAACGGAATAATCGACGCACGCCAGGTCTGCAGGAACAGCGTCACCACCAGCACCACCAGCAGCACCGCTTCCAGCAGCGTTTTGATCACCGACTTGATCGAATCGCTGACGAAGATGGTGGTGTCGTAGACCGCTTCGTATTCCACCCCTTCCGGGAAACGCGGCGCCAGCTCGTCCATAATGCCGATCACCTGCTCGCGAATTTCCAGGGCGTTGGCGCCGGGAGCCTGGAAGATGCCGATGGCCACCGCGTCCTTGCCGTCCAGTTGCGCGCGCAGGGTGTAGTCGCCGGCGCCCAGCTCCAGACGCGCCACGTCGGAGAGCCGCACGATTTCACCGTCGTCGCCGCTCTTGAGCACGATGTCGCCGAACTCCTGCACGGTGCGCAGCCGGCCGCGGGCGTTGATCAACGTCAGGAAATCACTGTCGGGCATCGGTTCGGCGCCCAACTGGCCGGCGGACACCTGCACGTTTTGTTCGCGCATGGCGCCCACCACATCGCTGGCGGTCAGCCCGCGCGACGCCACCTTGCCCGGGTCCAGCCAGGCGCGCATGGCGTAATCACCGCCGCCGAAAATCTGCGCGTCACCGACGCCCTGGACCCGCGCCAACTGGTCTTTCACATGCAGCCGCGCGTAGTTGCGCAGATAGAGGGTGTCGTAACGGCCGTCCGGCGACGTCAGGTGCACCACCATCAAGAAAGTGGGCGACTGTTTCTGGGTGGTCACGCCCTGGCGGCGCACCGCTTCCGGCAGCCGTGCCAGCGCCTGGCTGACCCGGTTCTGCACGCGCACCGTGGCGTCTTCCGCATCCGTGCCGGGGCGGAAGGTGATGGTCATCTGCAGCACGCCGTCGGAGCCGGCCACCGACTTGAAGTACATCATGTCTTCCACGCCATTGATGGATTCTTCCAGCGGCGTGGCCACGGTCTCGGCGATTTCCTTGGGGTTGGCGCCCGGGTACACCGTGCGCACCACCACCGAGGGCGGCACCACTTCCGGGTATTCACTCACGGGCAAGTTGGGAATAGAGATCAACCCGACCGCGAAGATAATGATGGACACCACCGCCGCGAAGATCGGTCGGTCCACGAAAAAGCGTGAAAAGTTCATCGCAATAGCTCCCATGCGGCGGGCCACCGGCCCGCCGGATGCAGTCGTTCCCGGAAGATGGACGTTTTACGGTTGTGAAGCGGCAACGGCCTGGTTGTCGCGGGCCGGCGCGTCGCGCATGGCGACGTCGCGGGGCGCCACTTGCATCCCCGTTCCAAATATTTTCTGCAGGCCGTTGACGATCACCCGGTCGCCGCTTTCCAGGCCTGATTCGATCACCAGCAACTGGTCCACTTGGCGGCCGGTGACCACCTGACGACGACCCACCTTGTTGTCGCCGTCGATCACATAAACGTAGCGGCGGTCCTGGTCGGTGAGCACCGCTTTGCGGTTTACCAGCAGGGCGCTGCCCAGTTCGGCCACCGGCATTTCCACACGCGCGAACTGGCCGGGTTTAAAAGCGCCATGCGGGTTCGCGAGCACGGCGCGGTACTGCAGGGTGCCGGTGTTCGGGTTGAGCCGGTTGTCGATAAAGTCCAGCGCGCCCTGGTGCGGGAAGCCGTCCTCGCCCACCAGGCCGATGCGTACCGGCTCGGTCTTTCCCGGCTCAAGCGACTGGCCGCTCTCTACGGCGACGTCCTCGTTGCTGTCGAAGTACACATACAGCGGGTCCACCGAGACCAGGGTGGTCAACAGCGTTTGATCGGCGCTGGCCAAATTGCCCTTGGTGACCAGGGCGCGACCGGCGCGGCCGTCCACCGGCGCGGTGACGCGGGTGTACTGAAGGTTCAGCTCGGCGCTTTGCAAGGCGGCCTGGGCCTGCTGCACGCTGGCGCGGGCGTTGAGCAAGGCAGCCCGGCGCTGGTCGTACTCCTCCTGGGAGATGGCGCGGCTTTCCAGCAGACGCTGGGCGCGTCCGGCTTCACCTTCGGCCAGCTGCAGCTGGCTGCGGGCCTGTTCCAGTTCGGCACGCGCCGCCCGGGCACGGGCCTCATAAGGACGCGGGTCGATCTGGAACAACAGGTCGCCGGCTTGGACCAGCTCGCCTTCCTCGAAGGCCACCTGATCGATGTAGCCACTTACCCGGGGGCGCAGCGCCACGGTCTGCGGCGCTTCGATGCGCCCGGTGAAGGTCTCACGAAGCGTGACCGGCTCGGCGAGCACGCGCGCCACGTCGACCTCCGGCGGTTCGCCGGCGTGCTGCGCTTCGCTGCGCGCGTCGCAGCCCGCCAGGAACACCATGGCCAACAGCAGGGGCGTCAGCCCCCAGAACAAGCCCGCGTCCTTGGCGGACTCACCGGTGAAAATATCCATGTTGTTTCTCTCCACATGTAATAACGGCCACATTGAATAACGGCCCGCCTCACGGCCTGGCCTTGCCACTAATCGAACAGGTCGCCCCGAACTCGACAGGACGGTACTTCCTCAACTTAGATTTAGGTCAATGGGAAATATGCGCTTTCGATGAGGGCGTACTTTAGGGAGAGGCCACCAAGCGGCGGTAGCGCATTTCTGTCGGGTGCTTGCCCGATTCTGTTAAGCGGGGAAAGGTTCACGAAACTGTTATCTACATATTTCGTGCGCGGGTTGCGCGATCCTGCAGGGTGCTTGCCCAAAACTGCAGCCCGTGTACGGAGTCGCTTTCCGGAACCGTCGCCGGGCGTATACTGAACCGCAAGCCAATTCGGGAGGGTAACGACGTGAAGGCAAGCACTTCGATCGTGAACACGGAGAATGAAGCCGCCGAGGAACTGCGACTTCTCGGCGAGATTCTGTCTCGCAAAATTCTGCCCTGGGCGCCGCTGGACGGCCTGCAGCCCACCCCCATTGAAGGCCTGGAACTGATCCGCTCGGACACCCCCACCACCTGCGTGTCGTCGGTGTACGAGCCTTCCCTGTGCCTGATCGCCCAGGGCGGCAAGACCGTCTGGCTGGGCGACAAGGAAATCGTCTACGGCCCGCTCAGTTGCCTGGTGTCGTCGGTGCACCTGCCGGTGCTGGGCCAGGTGACCCAGGCGAGCCCCGACAAACCCTATTTGGGCGTCAAACTGTCGGTGGACCCTCAGGAGGTCACCGATCTGGTCATCGAATTGGGCGAGGAGCTGAACGAGGCGGAGGAAGAGTGTCCGGACATCGCCTGCGGCCTGTGCCGTACCCAGGCGGAAAAAGGCATGGTGGAAGCGGTGACTCGCCTGGTGTCGCTGCTGGACAGCCCCATGGACGCGCGCATTCTGGCGCCGCTGGCGCGCCGCGAGATTCTCTACCGGGCGTTGATCGGCGAGACCGGCCCGCGCATGCGCCGGTTCGCCTCGGCGGACAGCCAGGCGCACCGTATTTCAAAAGTGATCGCCGTGCTCAAGGACCGTTTCACCGAGCCGCTTCGAATCCGCGAGCTGGCGGAACAGGCCAACATGAGCGAATCGTCCCTGTTCCACAGCTTCAAGCAGGTGACGCGCATGTCGCCGCTGCAGTTCCAGAAGAAATTGCGCCTGCACGAGGCGCGACGCCTGATGCTCAGCGAAGGGCTGGAAGCGGCCACCGCCAGCTTCCGGGTGGGCTATGAGAGCCCGTCGCACTTCAGCCGCGAGTACAGCCGCCTGTTCGGTGCGCCGCCCCGGGCGGACGTGATCAAATTGCGCGGCGACGCACCGCAAGCGGTGCGCGTCTAGGGCCTGTTCACACGACTACAGCCGGTCGCGCACCAACGACACCATGGCGAAGCCCAGGCCGGTCATCGCCAGGGAGCCGGCCACGTGCACCGCGATGCCGGCCAGCGCCACCGCCCAGCGGCCGCTTTGCAGGTGCTCGAACATCTCCGCCGAAAAGGTGGAGAAGGTAGTCAGCGCACCGAGAAACCCGGTCACCAGGAACAGCCGCCACTCCGGCGCCAGCGCCGGCAGCCAGGCGAACACCCCCAACGCCAGACCGATCAGCCAGCCGCCCAGCAGGTTGGCGGCCAGGGTGCCCAGCGGCAACGCCGGAAACAGGGCATTCAGCCACAGGCCCAGCAACCAGCGGGCATTGGCGCCCAGGGCGGCGCCGGCGCTGACCGCCACCACGTATAACCACATTGGCTCGCGTTCCCCAGCAGGTGAAAAGGTCTACTAGCATGCCATTGCGCGGCCCGGAACGTTACCCCCGACCACACCATTTGTAGCGCCTATAGCACTGAACAACGACAACGGTATGGCACCGGGGGCCAACAGGGGTATTGTGGTAAAAAAACAACCCGCCGGTGACTGCTATGGACCGGATCAGCAGCGAGGACCTCAGGGACTTTCTTACCGTCGCCGAGGAAGGTGATTTCGCCCGGGCCGCCCGACGCCTGGGTCGTGATCCGATAGTGCTGAAAGACAGCCTGCGAGAACTGGAACGCGACATCGGCGCGCCCCTGTTTATCGTTAATCCAACGGCGGTGAGCCTGACCGGCGCCGGCGATGCGCTGGTGATCAGCGCCCGCGCGCTGCTCGCCAGCCAGCAAGCCAGCCGCGCGCCGCCGCGCACGCGTTTACCCACCAACGGTCAATTGCGCATCGGCGTACCCGCCGCCCCGGTACCACCGCTGGTTCCACGTATTCTCAGCGCCTTCCGTACCCTGTTCCCGCGCGTCGCCCTGAACATTCGCGAGGCGTCGGACGACGCCCAGTTACGCGAGCTGGAGGCGGGCCTGCTGGATATCGGCTTCGTGCATTCCGCCCACAACTCGACGACGCTGCCCTGGGAAGCGCTCACCGAGGAGGCGCTGTGCGTGATACTGCCGCCCCGGCACCCCCTGCTAACGCTGCGCACCGTGGCCCTGGAGCTGCTCGCCGCGGAGCCCTTTATCCTGCCGCCGGCGGGCCTGGCGGACGGCTTCGTGGCGCGCATCACGCAGCTGTGCGCGGAAGCGGACTTCCGCCCCCGTGTCAGCCACCAGGCGCATCAGCTTTCCACCGCCGCCGGTCTGGTGGCGGCCGGCCTCGGCGTGGCGATCGTACCCTGCGACCCGGACACCGACGACCATTATGGGGCACTGCTGCGCCCCCTGACGGTCCACGGACGACCGGCCGCCGCCACCTTGCCGCTGTTGCTGGCGCGCGGCAAAGGCGCGCCCGGCGTGGTACTCGGCCAGTTCGTCGACACCGCGCGCCGGCTCGCCAGGCAGCCACCAGCGCGGAAATAAGCGTGGCATGGTCCTTGTATCCCTGGGAGCCACACCTGCACAGAGACGGTGCCGGTCGTATAGACTAAGGTCGCGGCGCCCTCGCTTGCGGCGCCCCCGCACGCTTGCTTGAATAGCGTCCCGAAAATCGGCAATCAGGAGTTCCCATGGCGGAAACACGCGTTACAGTCATCCCCGGCGACGGCATCGGCCCGGATATCATGAGCGCCACCATTCGCGTCCTCGACGCGCTCGATTGCGGCCTCACCTATGACTACGCGATCGCCGGGCAAACCGCCCTGGACAAGGGCGAGGACCTGGTGCCCCAGGAAACCATGGACCTGATTGAGAAGAACCCGGTGGCGCTGAAAGGGCCGATCACCACACCGGTGGGCAAGGGCTTCCGCTCCGTGAACGTCACCTTGCGCAAGCACTTCGATCTGTTCGCCAATCTGCGCCCGGCGCTGTCGATACCCGGCGTGCGCTCGCGCTACGACAACGTGGACATTCTCACCATCCGCGAGAACATCGAGGGCATCTACTCCGGTGAAGGCCAGATGGTCAGCGACGACGGCGAACGGGCGGAACTGCGCAGCGTGATCACCCGCAAGGAATCCAAGCGGCTGATGCGCTTCGCCTACGAAGCGGCCCGCCGTCTCAACCGCCGCAAAGTCACGGTGGTGCACAAAGCCAATATCATGAAATCCACCTCCGGGCTGTTCCTGGACGTGGCGCGCACCATCGCCAAGGAATACCAGGACATCGAGCACGAAGAGATGATCGTCGACAACTGCGCCATGCAGCTGGCGATGAACCCGCACCGCTTCGATGTGATCGTTACCACCAATCTGTTCGGCGACATTCTCTCCGATCTTTGCGCCGGCCTCACCGGCGGCCTGGGGCTGGCCCCCGGCGCCAACGTGGGCGAGCACAAGGGGATCTTCGAGGCGGTGCACGGCAGTGCGCCGGACATCGCCGGGCAGAACATCGCCAACCCCACCGCCCTGATGCTGGGCGCGGCGATGATGCTGGAGTATCTGGAGCGCAATGAAGCCGCCGAGAAAATGCGCAAGGCGATCCGTTTCGTGGTCGGCGAAGGCCGGGTGACCACGCCGGACCTGGGCGGCAAAGCCTCCACCTCCGAGTTCACCGATGAGGTGATCCGTCACCTCTGAGCGTTATCCGAGGCGCTTTATCAATTTTTTGCAAAAGAAGCGGCTTTAACGCCGCTTCCCAAGCCCGGGTCCGTAGGCAGAGCCTCACTCCATCCTCTATGCTCAAGTCTCTTTCACAACAGGAGGTTGTAATGAGTCAATCGCCGGAAACCGAAGCACTCAAAAAAGACATGGACCAGCTGCGCCGTGATCTGGGCGCGCTTACCGAAGCGTTTAAACGCAATTCCCAGCAACGCGCCCAAGCCGGTGTGGAACAGGCCCGTGATCAGTTCGATCAGGTTCGCCGTCAGGCCGAAGGCCAGGCCGAACAAGTCGGCTCGCAGATCAAGCAACGCCCCTTTGCCAGCGTCCTCGGCGCGTTCGGCGTGGGCCTGCTGATCGGCAAACTGATCAGTCGCTGATCAATGAATATACGCGGCCCCCTGTCCAGCCTGTTCAGCCTTAATGCGCTGGTCTGGCTGGCCATGCTCACGGGTTTCGCGGCCCTGCTTTGCCTGGCCGCCGCCGCCTGGTTCGCCATGACGCCACTCTTGGGCGCGCCCCTGGCCTCCCTGTTCACGGGTCTGGGCCTGCTGGTCATGGCGGGGCTGCTGATGGTGGTGGTGCAACGCACGGCCCATCCGTCGGAGTCCGGCGACAAGGACAGCCGCCAGCTCTCGCGCCAGGAAGAGCGCATTGAGGATAATCTCCAGCCTCTGGTGGGCGAACGCGCCGCGCAGTGGACCCGTGAGCACACCGGCACCGTGATCGTCGGCGCTCTGGCCGCCGGCATCCTGTTGGCGGCCAGCCCGGGCACGCGCCGCCTGGTCACCCGGGCCGCGGGTCCGGTGCTCACCCGCAAGGCCATCGCCGCCTATAAGGATTTCTCCGACCAGGGCTGAAACCCTCGGTAACCATCGCACCGTTCCGGTCGCCCGGATTTGCGCTAGACTGCGCTTTTCAACGGCAACCGGAGCGGACCATGAAAAGTGAGCGCGGCGCCCTGATCCTCTCCGTGGTGATGTCCCTCGTGGTGGGTGCCGCCGCGGTCACCGCCGCATCCCTGACCCAGTCCAAGGCGATTCTTCTGGATGGCCTGTTCAACCTGATCTACTTCCTGGTCGCTCTGGTGACGGTGCGCATCAGTGTTCTGGCGGCCCAGCCCGACGACCGTAAATTCCCGTTCGGCTACGGCTATTTCGAATCTCTGGTGAACGCCGGCAAGGGCCTGCTGATTCTCGGCGTGGCGCTGTTCGCCCTGGTCGACGCGGTGCTGGCACTGCTGGCTGGCGGCCGGGAAATCGTCGCCGGCCCGGCGATTGGCTACGCCGTGTTCGCCACCCTGGCCTGCTCGATAACCGCCTGGGTACTGCACCGCAGCCGCCAGCATGTGGACAGCCCGCTGATGCGCGCCGATTTCGAGAACTGGCTGATAAACGCGCTGATCTCTTCCGGCGTGCTGCTCACCTTCTGCATGATCCCGGTGGCGCGCTTCTTCGAGCGCGACGACATCGTGCCCTATGTGGATTCGATACTGGTGATCGCGGTGGTGCTGTTCTGTTTGAGCGTGCCCATCCGCATGGCGCGGGGCGCGATCATGGAGCTGCTCAACCGCGCACCGCCCCGCGAACTGCGCCGCCCGGTGCTGGCCGCCATCGACGCGGCGCTTGCCGACCTGCCGGTGCGCCAGTGCCAGGTGCGCATGGTGCGTCCGGGCCGCCAGCTGTACGTGATGATTCATGTGGTGCTGCCGGCGGATTTCCCGCTCACCGGGCTGGCCCAACTGGACGCGCTGCGCGAACGCCTGACCAGCGCGGTGTCGGCGGTGTACCCACACCAGGTCACCGATAGCCTGTTCACCGCCGACCCGAAATGGGCCGAGCCCTGCGAGGCCTTGCCCGCCGCGTCCACACCCAAACGCTGATCGGTGGGCTCAGCGCCCCACGGTGGTCATGCCCGTTTCACCGTAACGTTCACCGGCGGCGGCATGCAGCGGGAAGATGCGCGCCAGGGTGCGCAGGTCGTCTTCGCTGAGTTCGACCCGCAGCGCCTCCAGGTTTTCCTTCAGGTAGCGCCGCCGCTTGGTACCGAAGATCGGCACGATGTCCTCTCCCTGAGCCAGCACCCAGGCCAGCGCCAGTTGGGAGGGAAGCACCTGTTTGTCCTCGGCGAGCGCTCTGACCTGTTCCACCAGATCCAGGTTGCGCTGGAAGTTCTCGCCCTGGAAACGCGGGTTGTGCCGGCGAAAATCATTGCTGTCGAAATCTTCCGGGGAGCCGATCGCACCACTGAGAAAGCCACGCCCCAAAGGGCTGTAAGCGACAAAGCCAACCCCCAGTTCCCGGCAGGTGGTGAGCATTGATTGCTCCGCGTCGCGGGTCCAGAGCGAGTATTCCATCTGCAGCGCGCTGATCGGATGCACCCGGTGGGCGCGCCTCAGGGTCTCCGGCGCCGCCTCGCTGAGCCCCAGATAACGCACCTTGCCTTCATCGACCAGCCGCGCCATGGCGCCCACGGTTTCCTCGATGGGCACTTGCGGGTCGATGCGATGCTGGTAATAAAGGTCAAGGTGATCCACACCCAGGCGCTTGAGGCTGCCCTCCACCGAGCGCCGCACGTAGTCGGGGCTGCCGTTAACGCCCCGGGCATGCGGGTCGCTGGTGTCGCGCACCACACCAAACTTGGTGGCCAGAAAGATCCGCCCGCGCCGTCCGGTGATGGCCTTGCCCACCAGTTCCTCGTTGGTATACGGGCCATACATGTCGGCGGTATCGATCATAGTGACACCCTGATCCAGCGCCGCGTGCAGCGTGGCAACGGACTCCTTATCGTCACGCCTTCCGTAAAAATCACTCATTCCCATGCACCCCAAACCCAGGGCGGAAACTCGCGGGCCATCGCGGCCCAAACGTCGCTCTTGCATATCGATACTCCAGTCGATGACGGGAGAGCAGTCTGCTGCATTCAGGAATAGCGGATAAACCATCACTCATGATTAACTCTATTCATAATTCTGAACAATCAGGATGGCCCCATGGATCGCTTCAAAGCCATGCAAGTCTTCATCCGGGTGGCGGAAGCAGGCAGCTTCACCCGCGCGGCGGAAACCCTGGAGATGCCCCGCGCCACCGTGACCACCGCGGTGCAACAGCTGGAGGCCCATCTGGGCGTGCGCCTGCTCAACCGCACGACCCGGCGGGTGGCCGTGACAGTGGATGGTGGCGCCTACTACGAACGCTGCCTGCACCTGCTTGAGGCGCTGGCCGAGACCGAGGCGATGCTTACCGACCGCCAGCGGCCGTCCGGTCGCCTGCGGATCAATCTGCCCGGTCGCCCGGCGCGCTTGCTGATCATCCCCGCGTTGCGCGACTTCTGCGATCAGTACCCGGAACTGGACCTCGATATCGGCGTCAGCGACCGGCCCGTGGATCTGATTCAGGACGGCGTGGACTGCGCGCTGCGCGTCGGTCCCTTGCCGGATTCCGGTCTCGTGGCGCGGCGGGTCGGCGAACTGCAGGAGATCAACTGTGCCGCGCCCCGATATCTGGAGCGTTTCGGCACGCCGCGCGTGCCCTCCGACCTGGCCGGCCATCAGGCGGTCCACTATCACACCGCCCGCACTGGCCGTTCACTGCCCTGGGACTATACCGAGCGCGGCGAGTGGCAAGAAATCACCCTGCCCGCCCGCATCACCACGGATAACACGGAAGCCTATATGGCGGCGGCACTGGCCGGCCTCGGCTTGATACAAGCGCCGTTGCATGGCCTGTGGGACCACCTGCGGCGCGGCGAACTGGTGGAAGTTCTTCCCGATTACCGGCCCGCCCCTTCGCTCCTGTCGGTGGTTTATCCACACAACCGTCATCTTTCCGGGAAGGTCAAAGTATTTGTGGAGTGGCTGATCCGCCTGCTGCGCGACCAGCCCGGCGTGACGCCCTGAGCGGGAATAAGTTTGTCAGCGGTCACGGATTGCACTACCGTTCCGGCAACGAGCCCATTCGGGTCCGCGCTGGGAGGAACACCATGCGCTATGAACTCTTCTACTGGCCCGGCATTCAGGGACGCGGTGAGTTCGTCCGCCTTGCTCTGGAGGATGCCGGCGCGCCCTATCTTGATGTGGGGCTTGGCGACGCCAGCGAGGGGCTCGGTCTGCCGGCCATCGACAGTTATCTCAACGGTGACGCCACCCCGCGCCCACCGTTCGCGCCCCCCTTTTTGAAAGCCGGCAATCTGGTGATTTCGCATGTAGCGAATATTCTCCAGTTTCTGGGGCCGCCCCTGGCCCTGGTGCCCGACAATGAGCCGGCACGTTATTGGATCCACGGCTTGCAGTTGACCCTCAGTGACTGGGTGGCGGAGATCCACGATATTCATCACCCGATCGGGCCGTCGCTGTATTACCAACAGCAACAAGAGGCCGCGCAGCGGCGTGCGACGCTGTTCCACCAGCAGCGGCTGCCACGCTTTCTGGATTATTTCGAACAGGTTCTGGAACAGAACCCGGCGGGGCCGGAGTATCTGGCCGGCGGCGAGCATTGCTACGCGGACTTGTCTCTTTTCCAGGTTATTCGCGGTCTGCAATACGCGTTTCCGCAGGCTATGAAAGCGCAGAAAACGCGCATCCCCAAGATCCTGGCGCTGGTCGACCGGGTCGGCGGTCGGCCCGGCATCAAAGCGTACTTGCAGTCCGGTCGCCGCCAGCCGTTCAACGAGAGCGGCATCTTCCGCCATTATCCGGAACTGGATACTGGTTCCTGAGCGGACGCTCCTTTACAGGAGTTTGCGTTTGCGGCGGGTTGCTGTGTTGTCGAAGGCGGCTTGGCGGCGCACCCTGTCCAGTGAGCCTCACACCACACGGAGCGCACTAATGAGAGCCATTGAATGGGATTCGCCCGGTGACCAGAGTGTCACCGAGTATTACGCGAAAGATCCGAATATCGACGCCACGCCGCACGCGGGCAGCGTGCTTTCGGCCCGCTTCAAAGGCTTGGTGGCGCGGGTTCGGGTGGACGCCTATACCGACGGCACCAGCTACGGCGAAGTGGTGGCGCTGATCGACCCGGAAACCGGCAAGCGGCTCACCGAACACCAGGGTATCGCGGTGAGCGACAGCGTCGCCCTGCCGGATGCGAAGCGGTCCTTCGAGCCGAACCTGGAACCCGAAGAGGAAGCGGACGACGACGAAGACTCCGCCTGAACGCTGCTCAGGCGGCGCCTTGGCCCGCCGCCTCGGCCAGGGCTTTTCGGAACGCCTTGGGCTTGAAGCTGTAACAGCGACGGGTGCGCTTGCGGCATTCCGCTACCCGGTCCGCCTCCACTCTGGCAATCAACTGCCGCACGATCACGAAGGGTTCTTTGTCCTCGCAATCTTTCTTACGGCGGCGCAGGTGATCGTCCAGCACATGCAGATCGTGCAGCTCACCAAGCAATTTACCCAGCTTGCGAAACTCCTTCAGTGAAATGCCGGCGTCGTCCACGGCGTCTCCCAGCGGCTCCAGCTGATAAAGCTGATACTTAACCCGCTTGCGGAAACGGTGCCAAAGAGCGGGCTGATTCTCGACCACCGCTTCCAGCCCTTGCTGCCGTCCTTCAGCGTACAGCCGGCCGAAGCCTTTTTTGATCAGCGCCGCGTTATCGGCTTCGATGTCCAGGTTGCGCCACAAATACAGGTCGGCCCGGAATACGCCTTCCAGACCTTCCGGTATGGCCGGCGACACCGTGTCCTGTTCGGCGGCCAGGGCCTGGGCGCGCACCGCGTCGATGGCCTCGCTTTCATAAGCGCGCGCGCCTTTGCGCAGACTGTCCAGGGTTTCGCCCATCACTTGCAGATCGCGGGCGCCGGCCAGCGCCCGAGCCGCCATCCGCAACGCCTTATCCTGTCGCCGCGCGGTCTTCTTATCGACCACGCTGGCCATCACACGCCAGGTCGCACGGAGTCGCTTCACGGCGACACGCACCTGGTGCACCTGATCCGGGGTCAGGCTGCTTTGACCTTCAAGCACGGAAAGTACGGTTTCGTCTTGATCGCAGGCGGCGCCGGCGAGGCGTCCCGGCAAATCCGAAGCGGATGTCGCGGCTTTGCTCATGGAGGGCTCCGATGTTGGCGGTTCTAATGAGGAGCCCGATTATGAATTTTTCCGACGACAATTACCGTGACAACTAAATGACAGCGCCGACAAACAAAAACGCCCGCCGGGCGGCGGGCGTTACACGGTGACGGAGCGCGCCAGCGTTAGCCGCGCGACACGCCCAGGCGGCGGCGTTTGCCACCTTCCGCCTTAACGAACTCCAGAGCGTCATCGTTAAGCCGACCGTAACGCAGACGCGGCAAATCGTAGAGGTAGTTGCTGAGCACCTTCCAGGGCGCTTTGTCGCCCTGACGCGGCAGCCGGTGGGCGGCGCGCTGAACATAGCCGGACTGCAGGTCCAGGAAGGTTTTGTCGGTGTCGCTGCCGTCGTGGTCTTTCGGGGTGACCTGCTGCAGCCCCTTGCGGGACATATAGTTGAGCAGCCGGCATACGTACTCGGCGGCGATGTCCGCTTTCAGGGTCCAGGAGGCGTTGGTGTAACCGAACACCATGGCCATGTTGGGCACGTCGCGCAGCATCACGCCTTTGTACACCAACACATCGCGGGGCTCGCGGGTCTGGCCGTCCACCGACAGCTCGGCGCCGCCCAGCAACTGCAGGTCCAGGCCGGTGGCGGTGATCACGATATCCGCTTCCAGCTGTTCGCCGGATTTCAGGCGAATGCCGTTTTCGGTGAAGGTATCGATATGGTCGGTGACGATGGACGCTTCACCGCGACGCAGCACCTTGAACAGGTCGCCGTTAGGCACCGCGCACAGGCGCTCGTCCCAGGGGTTATAGCTGGGCCGGAAGTGCTTCATGTCGATGTCGTCACCGAGCTGACGGCGAGCGGCGGCCAGCAGAGCGCGACGCACCAGCCCCGGGCGCTGCTGGGAAAGCCGGTACACCAGACGCTGCAGGCCGATGTTGCGGGCCCGCGCCATGCGGTAGACCACCATTTCCGGCAGGAAGCGACGCAGTTTCACCGACAGTTCGTCGCGCTCCGGCACGGTGGCGATGTAGGTCGGCGAGCGCTGCAGCATGGTGACGTGCTCGGCGTCGTTGGCCATGGCGGGCACCAGCGTCACCGCAGTGGCGCCACTGCCGATCACCACCACTTTCTTGCCGCTGTAATCCAGATTTTCCGGCCACTGCTGCGGGTGCACCATGCGCCCCTTGAACTGGTCGGCACCGGGAAAGTCCGGCGTGTAGCCGGCGTCGTAGTTGTAGTAACCGGTGCAGCAGAGCAGGAACTGGCAAGTGAAGACTTCGTTTTCACCGCTGCCTTCGTTTTCCACGCGCACGGTCCACTGCCCGTCGCGGGTGGAGAAATCCGCGTCCACCATGCGCCGCTCAAAATAGATTTTGTCGTCGATGTTGTACTCGGCCGCGGTGTCGGCGATGTATTCGCGGATCGACGGGCCGTCGGCGAGCACCTTGGGTTCGGTCCAGGGGCGGAAGTTATAGCCCAGGGTGTACATGTCGGAATCCGACCGGATGCCCGGGTAACGGAACAGGTCCCAGGTGCCACCGATGCGCTTGCGGCGCTCAATCAGGGCAAAGCTGCGGTCCGGGGACTGGCGGCTCAGGTGGCACGCCGCGCCGACGCCGGAAAGCCCGGCGCCGATAATCAGCACATCAAAATGATTGTTGGACATCGTTTCCTCCAGCCTCGCCCCGGTTCAGCCTTGTGCCGCTCGCCGAAGCCCAGACTTACATTGCTCAATGGCATCGTTTCGTGGAGGCAATGATGCCTTCGCTGGCCGGCCACCGAAAGTGCCGACTGGGCCGTTCCGTCGTCGCTAAGGCCAATCCACTGGCGCAATCCGCTAGTCGTCGGGGCGCCGCCTTGCCGGGAATCAGGCCGGCACCACCTGATAATCGCTTTCCTCGAACTGCGCCATCTGCCTTTGGTACTGGGTGGCGAAACCGGGGAACATGGTGGCGTTAAAGCCGTCTTCGGTCAGGTACCAGCTTTTGCAGCCGGAATTCCAGTTGGTTTTCGCCAGGCGTTTTTGCAGGCGCTGGTTATGTCGCTTCTGCACGGTTTCCTTCACATCCAACATTTTCAGGTTGCCATCGAGAATACGCAGAATGCCTTTCACCGCGTAATCCAGCTGCGACTCCATATACACCAGCGCGGAGTTGTGGCCAGGGCCGGAATTGGGGCCGAAGGTGAGGAACAGGTTCGGGTAGCCGGCCACATTAATGCTCTTGTAGGCCTGGGCGCCGCCCTGCCATTCCTGGTCCAGGCGGCGCCCTTCCAGGCCCTTGACCGGAAACGGCGTGCCGCTTTTGCTAACGTCGAAACCGGTGGCGAACACGATGCAATCCAGCTGGTGCTCCACGCCGTCCGAGGTGCGGATGCCGTTCGGCGCCAGCCGCGCGATTGGCCAGGTGATCAGTTCGGCGTTTTCTTTTTGCAAAGCGGGGTAATAGTCGTTGGAAACCAACACCCGTTTGCAGCCGATGCGGAAGTCCGGGGTCAGCTGCCGGCGCATCCAGTCGTCTTCCACCTGGCTGTGCAGGTGTGCCAGGCTGAGCCGCTCAGCGACCCGGGTCAGCGGCGAATTCCAGATCACCGCCATGGCCATGGTTTCGTGGGTCCAGAACAGGGCCTGACGCACCGCCTTCTGGCTGGCCGGGATTTTCTTGAACAGCTTCTTGTGCCAGTCCGGGGTTTTGAAATCCGGGCGCGGCACCACCCAGCCCGGGGTGCGCTGGAACACTTTCAACGTGCCCACGGTGTTGACCAGTTCCGGGACGATCTGGATGCCGCTGGCGCCGGTACCGATCACCGCCACACGCTTTCCGGTGAAGTCGTAGTCGTGATCCCAGCGCGCGCTGTGAATCTTCTTGCCCTGAAACTCTTCCAGGCCTTCGATGTTCGGGAAGCTGGCGTTCGACAACGGCCCCTGGGCCATGACCGCGGTGCGGCCGCGCACCATCTCGCCTTTTTCCAGCGTCGCTTCCCACAGCCCGGTGTTTTCCTGGAACACCAACTCAGTGACGTTGCAGTTGAAGCGAATGTGCTTTTTCAGATCAAACGCATTCACCAGGTAGTGGATGTAATCAAGGATCTCGTTGCTGCCGGAAAAGCTGCGCGACCATTCCGGGTTCGGCGCGAACGAATAGGAATACAAATTGGACGGGATATCGCAGGCGGCGCCGGGATAGGTGTTATCCCGCCAGGTGCCGCCGACGCGATCGCCGCGTTCCAGGATCACGAAATCATTCACCCCGGCCTGCTTGAGACGAATCGCCATGCCCAGCCCGGCAAAGCCGGCGCCGACGATCAGCGCCGACACCGGCTTCGGCTGGCGCTTGGCGGCGGCTTTCTTGGGTGCCGCTTTCTTCGCTGGTGTTTTCTTAGCAGCCGCCTTCGTGCTCGCTTTTTTAGCCGGGGCTTTTCTGGCGATTGCCTTCTTCGCGGTCGCTTTTTTAGCCGGCGCTTTCTTCGCGGTGGCCTTCTTCGCCGCTGCTTTCTTGCGCGGCGTTTTGGCGGCCGCGTTCACGGTGCCGCTGGTAACATCGGTCTCGCCCGCTTTCACTTCAGGCTGGTCCGCGGTGCGGCTGTCGTTACTGTTGGGGGTCTCGTCATTCATAGCAATTCACTGGCTGAAAGATCGGATTGAAAAGGGTCATCGCTTGGCACCGCACTTCTACGGCAGCCGGATTTGTAGGAGCGGGCCCAGCCCGCGAAAGGGAGCGAAGCTCCCGGCGGGATCCCAGAGACCTCTGAAGGCGGCATATCAACAGCGCCTCTGGAATCCTGCCGGCCGGCTTTGCCGGCCTTTCGCTTGCAGGCAAGCTCCCACAAGGCCCGCTCCTACAAGACTAGGCGGTCGGTTTATAGGTAATGCCCTTCACCCAGGTCGGCACGCTGGACGGCATCACCCATTCGGGGACGCGGTCGGTAAGCTTGACCATGGCGTCCACCGGCGCGTGGTACAGGCGGTTGCGGCGGTTCACCACCATCCGGCCATGACGGCTGATGATCTGGTACCAGGGGTTGTTGCGCCCTTCCTGGGTGCGCCCGCCGATACGCTCGAATTTTCTCATCGCCGCGTAGAGACGTTCTTCGCCTAGGCCCATCTCGATGATGTTGTCGCGCATCCGGTTGAGCAGTGGCACATAGGAGGCGACGCCGAGAATCAGGCGCGGATCGGCGATCGTGCCCAGCGTTTTCAGGGCCTTGAGATAGACAGGCCCGTGGCCCTGCATTTCCAGCACATGGAAGCCCACGCCCAGATGGCGGGACTCGTCGTCATTGATCTTGGCGAACGCCTGATGACACACCGGGTCGTCCACGGTTTCCAGCAGGAAGGTGCAGAGCGCGCCGTCCAGCGCGATTTCCAGCATCGGGATCACCGAGCCCAGCACTTCCAGGGGCATGTCGTCGCTGTAGCGGTCCAGCCACTGAATCACCAGTTTCAGGTTCTTGTTGGGCTCGGGGATGTTCTCGCCGTCGAGCATGCCCCAGCGCTTCATCAGCGCCATTTCGGCGTTGGCGTGGCGTTGCTCCTCGGCGTGGAAGTAGGTGTAAATCTCTTTGAGCGTGTCGTTGGGCGCCTTCTTGGCCATGGCCGCGAAGCCACGCGCACCGACGTGTTCGATCCACATCAGATCGGCCATGAACGCTTTCAGCTTGGGCCATTGCTCGGCGGTGATTTTGTCCGCGCCGGGGGCGTCCCAATCAATGTCCGCCAGCGCCCACTGGCTGGCTTTGATTTTAGCGAGCATTTTGTCGAGATCGATGGAAGCCATGCGTGTGTCTCCTTCCAGTTAGACGAAGCGGCTCAACAGGCCGGCTCCGCGTGCGTAGGTGGTGGGCAGGTAACGCTTGGCACGCCAGATCAGACGCGCGTCCACCTGCGGCAAGACATAAAGACGGCCCTTGTCCAGGGCTTTCAGGGTGGTCTCGGCGACACCCTCGGCGGACACCCCGGTAAGCGACACCCACTTGTTCATCAGTGACGTCACCGAATCGTCAATGCGGCCGTCGCGGAAAATATTGGTCTTCACCACGGTCGGGCACAGCGCGGTGACGGTGATGCCCGCGCCGGCGGTTTCCGCCGCCAGCGTCTCGGACAGCGCCAGCACCGCCGCCTTGCTGGCGTTATAGGGCCCCATGCTGGGCGCGGCGGCGAAGCTGGCGGTGGAACACACATTGATGATGCCGCCGCCACCGCCGGCGCGCAGGCGCGGCGTGAACACGTGGCAGCCGTGCACCACGCCCCACATATTGACGCCCATCACCCAGTGCCAGTCTTCCATGGAGATCTCGCCCACCGGTTTGCCGCCGGCGCCGACACCGGCGTTATTGATCACCAGGGTGGGCGCCTCGCCGAACCATTCCTGGGCCTGGTCCGCCAGAGCTTCCACCTGCTCAAGCCGGGACACGTCGCAGGGCACCGCCAGGGCATGGCCGCCCTGCTCGCGGATCGCCTCGGCGGTGGCCTCCGCGGTGACGGGGTTGAGGTCGCTGCACACCACGCGGCCGCCGCGGCGCGCCAGCTCCAGCGCGAACGCCTGGCCGATGCCGCTGCCCGCGCCGGTAACCACGGCGCGGCTGCCTCTGGATATCTTGTTCCTGGTAAACACTTTGCTGCTGAGCATCAGGGCGGACCTCGCCGAATTGACCGTGACATTGATTAATGGCAACTTAGTCCGACTAATTGTTCGGATTCAACTCGGATATGCCTCGTAAACCCCAGCAGCCGCGCGCCCAGGCCACCTTCAACGCCATCGTCGAGGCCGGCTTTATCTCGCTCGCCGGTAACGGCGTGGAAAACACCACGACCCGGCACATCGCCGATATCGCCGGGGTCAGCGTGGGGTCGCTCTACGAATATTTCGCCAATAAGGAAGAAGTGTTCGACGCCATGCACGAACACATGGTCCGAGAGGTGGTGGGGATGGTGCGGCCGTTGATTCCCACGCTGGTGCGCATGGATATCCGCGAATTAGTGGCGGAACTGCTCTACCGGTTCCGTGACTTATTGGAGCGCGATGACGGCCGCTATCTGCGCTATATGAGCTACGCGGCCTACTTCGCGCCGCGCGATCAGATCGAGCCGATTAACCGGCTGCTGATGGACCTGCTGATGAAGTACGTGATGCATCACCCGCAACTGGTGCGGCTGACCAATCTTCCGGCGATGGGCTTCATTATGATCAACGGCGGGGTGTTCACGGTGATCCGCTATCTCACCGAGCCCAACCCCACCGTCACGTTCGACGACCTGGTGCGCGGCCTGGGTGATATGGTCGCGCACTTCGTGGACGGCGAACTGCAGCGGGTGGGCGGCGCCGATTGAACGGCTATTTCAGTAGATCGGTTTCCAGGTTGGGGGCGTCCCGGTCCACGCGCTGCCAGGTCTGGCTACGGCCCAGCAGGCTGATGCCCAGATAGCCGCGCGCTTCCAGGGTGTTCTCATCGGTCAGGGTGGCGCGGGCGCTGTAGGTCTTGCCGTTGTCCGGGGAGTAGATAGAGCCGTCGTCCCACTCATTGCCGCCGGCGTATTCCAGCCCCTTGAGCACGGTCACGCCGAGCAGCCGGCGACCGCGCAGTTCCTGGTCCGGGTTCTCGGAATCATAGCGGGCCTCGCCGCTGCGCGAGCCCACCACGGTGCCCACCCAGGCGTCTCCCTTCTTATGAATCTGCACATAACCGCCGGTATCGGTCTCCCAGATACCTTTAATGGCGTTTTCGCTTCCGGCCGCCCAGGCGGTGGCGCCGAAGGCCAGCAAGGTGGTGATCAGGATGGAACGGATCATAATGAGTCCTCTACTTCAGAACAGTCTTTTAGGGCAACGTTTTTTGCTGTGCGCAATGTTTTTGAGCACATTGCGGTCGGCGCAAAAGAGTAAACAAAGTCGACCCTGTTGTCTGTCACTTTAGAGGAAGGAAACGGGGCGGGGTTCTTAAAAGAAGATCAAATCGCCCCCGCGCGAGCGGCGGGGGCGACAGTGGCCGTCAGTCGAGGATTTTCGCCAACGCCTGCTCCAGGTTTTCCACGGTGCGCTCGATGTTGTTGAGCTTGTCGAGCCCGAACAGGCCGACGCGGAAGGTCTTGAAACCGTCCGGCTCATCGCACATCAGCGGCACGCCGGCGGCGGTCTGCAGCCCTTCACCGATGAATTTCTTGGCGGTGTGCAGGCCGTCGTCGCCGGTGTAGCAGACCACCACGCCGGGCGCCTGGAAGCCGGTCGCCGCCACGCTCTGAATGCCGTAGCGGGTGAACAGCGCCCGCACCCGGCCGCCCAGCTCTTCCTGCAGGGCCTGCACCACGGGAAAGCCCTGGGCGCGGGTCTCTTCCATGATGTCGCGGAAACGCGCCAGGCCGTCGGTGGGCAGGGTGGCGTGGTAGGCGTGGCCGCCGTCTTCGTAGGCACGCATGATGCCCAGCCAGCGTTTCAGGTCGGCGGCGAAGCTGGTGCTCTGGGTCTGCTCCAGGCGGGCCAGGGCCGCTTCGCCGAGCATTACCAGCGCGGCACAGGGCGACGAACTCCAGCCCTTCTGCGGCGCGCTGATCAGCACGTCCACGCCGCGCGCCTTCATATCCACCCACAGGGCGCCGGAGGCGATGCAGTCGAGCACGAACAGGCCGCCCACTTCGTGGACCGCCTCCGCCACCGCGTCCAGATAATCATTGGGCAGCAGCAGCCCGGCGGCGGTCTCCACGTGGGGCGCGAACACCAAGTCCGGCTTCTCGGCGCGGATCGACGCCACCACCTCTTCAATGGGCGCCGGCGCGAACGGCGCCGGTTCGCCTTCGCCTTCCACCTGACGCGCCTTCAGCACGGTCTCGGCGGCGGGAATCGAGCCCATCTCGAAAATCTGGCTCCAGCGGTAACTGAACCAGCCATTGCGGATCACCAGGCACTTCTTGCCGGTGGCGAACTGACGCGCCACCGCTTCCATGCCGTAGGTGCCGCCGCCGGGCACCACCGCCACGGCCTCGGCGTGATAGGCCTGTTTCAGGGTCACGGAGATGTCCCGCATCACCTGCTGAAACGCCTGGGACATATGATTCAGCGACCGGTCCGTGAACACCACGGAGTATTCGAGCAGACCGTCCGGGTCTATCTCGGGCACCAGTTGAGACACAAGCACTCTCCCGACTTCAGTTCGTTTGCATGGTTTAGCGATAGGATAGTTGTTATAGAGGCGTGAGTCTTGGCCTGCAAGCTCCCCGCACCGCCGGGACACTACGGAGCGAGGGTTGTAGGAGCTTGCCCTGCAAGCGAAAGGGTGGCTTTAGCCACCCGGCAAAGGTTGCCGGGAGCTTCGCTCCCTTTCGCGGGCAAGGCCCGCTCCCACAAGCCGCCCCCACAGCCCCTTCCTAGCGCGCATTTAGCTGTTAACTATTAACTATCAACTGTTAACTGCTTTTCTCACCATGTGTCGATCATCGGGCGCTTTTTGCCGGCGATGGGCTCGCGGCCGCCCAGGGGCGCGGCGCGCAGGCCGCGCAGCACCCAGGCGCGGGAGTCGGCCGGGTCGATGACGGCGTCGATTTCCAGGGCGGCGGCCATGCTCAGGGCTTCGCCGCGCTCGTAGAGTTTGCCGACCAGCTCGTTAAACAGCGCCTGGCGCTTCTCCGGAGTTTCCTGGGCGTCCAGCTCTTTCTTGTAGGCCAGGTTGACCGCCCCTTCCAGGCCCATGCCGCCGAATTCGCCGCTCGGCCAGGAGGCGCAGAAGAACGGCGCATGGAAGGAGCCGCCGGTCATGCCCTGGGCGCCCAGGCCGTAGCCTTTGCGGGTGACCAGGGAGAACAGCGGCACGGTCAGGCTGGCGGCGGTGACAAACATGCGGCAAGTGTGGCGCACCATGGCGGTCTCTTCTTCCTCGGGGCCAACCATAAAGCCCGGGGTGTCACAGAAGCTGACCATGGGCACACTGAAGGCATCGCACAGCTGCATAAAGCGCGACGCCTTGTCGGCGCCGGCGGCGTCGATGGCGCCGCCGAGCACTTTCGGGTCGTTGGCGATCAGCCCCAGGGGCCGGCCCTCCACGCGCACGAAGGCGGTGATCATGCCGGGGGCGAAGTCCGGCCGCAGTTCCACCACGGAATTGGTGTCCGCGAACACGTTAATAAGGTGGCGCATGTCGTAGGCGTGCAGCCGGTTCTCCGGCACCGCCCGGCGCAACCAGCGCTGGTCCTCGCAGGCCCAGTCGGTGATCTCGCCCTGGAAATAGCCCATCAGCTTCTTGGCCAGGGCGGCGCCTTCTTGCTCGTCCTTGACCACGCAGTCGATCACGCCGTTGGCGCGCTGCACGGACACCGGGCCCACTTCTTCCGGCTTGAACGAGCCCAGGCCGCCGCCTTCGATCATCGCCGGGCCGGCCATGCCGATGCAGGCGTTTTCGGTGGCGATCATCAGGTCGCTGCAGCCGGCGAACACGGCGTTGCCGGCGAAGCAACGCCCCGATACCACGGCGATGCGCGGCACCAGGCCGCTGAGGCGCGCGTACTGCAGGAAACTGGGGCCGTCCAGGCCGGCCACCTTGGTGGCGTTGTCAGTGTCGCCGGGGCGGCCGCCGCCGCCCTCGGCGAAGAAGATCACCGGCAGTTTCTGCTGCTCGGCGATTTCCAGAATGCGGTCGGTTTTCTTGTGGTTCATGGTGCCCTGGGTGCCGGCCAGAACCGTGTAGTCGTAGGCGAGCACGGCGCAGTGGCTTTTGTCCTCGCCGAACAGGTCGCCGTTCACCGAGCCGATGCCGGTGATCATGCCGTCGGCGGGGGTGTTGTGGATCAGGTCTTCGGTGGAACGGCGGGCGCGCTGGGCGGCGAAGGTGAAGCCGCCGTATTCGATAAAGCTGTCGGCGTCGCAGATCGCCGCCACGTTTTCCCGCGCGGTGCGCTGGCCGGTCTTGCGGCGCTTGGCCACCGCGTCCGGGCGCTGCTCGTCACGCAGCAGGGCGTCGCGCCGCCGCAGTTTAGCCAGGTCCGGGCGGATGTGATCCAGGTCGATCTCTTCCGCTTCCTGGTCGGCGTCGCCGGCCACTTCGCCGGGCTCGATAAAGTACAGCGGGTCGCCGCCGCTGACCGCGTCGCCCACCGCGAACGTCACCCGGCGCACCGTACCGCTGACGCCGGCCACCACCTGGTGCTGCATTTTCATCGCTTCGACGAACGCCACCGGCTGGCCCTCGCGGACGCTGTCGCCGTCGCCGACCATCAATTCCACCACTACGCCCTGCATCGGTGTGGTCACCGCTTCGCTGCCCGCCGGCCCTTGAATGGCCGCCTGGGTGGTGGCGGCGCCGGCGTCTTCAGAGGCACCGAAGTGCAGCGACGGGTGCTCGCCCTCGCCCACCAGCTCGGCCATGTGGTCGTCGACGAAGCGGGTGTAAACGGTGTTCGTCACCACCTCGTCGCAGCGCAGCAGGTTCTGCAGGAAGCCGATGTTGGTGTCCACCCCTTCGATGCGGAACTGGCACAGCGCCCGGTAACCGCGCCGCACGGTGGTGGCGTAATCACCGCGGCCGTGCACGATCAGCTTGGCAAGCAGGGAATCGTAGTGGGGGCTGGTGCGGTAGCCCCGGTAGCCGAAGGTGTCCACGCGCAGCCCGGGGCCGGTGGGCGGCTCGAAGGTGGCCAGAGTGCCGCCGGCGGGCCGCGCCTCGCCGCTGGCTGCCATGGTTTCCATATTAACGCGCAGCTGCATGGCGAAGCCCAGCGGCTGCGGCGGGCGGGTCAGGCCGAGATCCGCCAGGGAGGCGCCACCGGCCACTTTCAATTGCGCCTGCACCAGGTCCACGCCGGTGATTTCCTCGGTGACGGTGTGCTCCACCTGCAGCCGCGGGTTGGCTTCGATAAAGGCGAAGCGGCTTTCGTCCGCGTCGACCAGAAACTCGAAGGTGCCCAGGCTGCGGTAGCCGACCCGCGCCGCCAGCCGCAGGGCGGCGTCCAGCAACTGCTGGCGGGTGTCCTCGGAGAGCGTCGGGCTGGGCGCCACCTCCACCAGTTTCTGGTTGCGGCGTTGCAGGCTGCACTCGCGTTCCCACAGATGCACGGGCGCGTCGCCGCCGTCGCCCAGCACCTGCACTTCGATATGCCGGGCCCGCTCGATAAAGCGCTCCACATAGACGGCGTCGTTGCCGAAGGCGGCGCCGGCTTCCGCCTGGCAGCGCTTGAACGCTTCGGCCAAATCGTCACCGGGACGCACGATGCGCATGCCACGCCCGCCGCCGCCGGCGATCGCCTTGACGATCACGGTGGCGTCATCGCCCAGGCCGTCGCGGAACGCCTGGGCCTGTTCCAGGGTGGTGTCGGCGCCGGTGCCGGGCACCACCGGCACCTGGCATTCCTCCGCCAGCACCCGGGCGCGGGCCTTGTCGCCGAGCAGCGACAGGGTGTCCGCGTCGGGGCCGACAAACGTCAGGCCCGCCGCCGCGCAACCGGCGGCGAAATCGCGACTCTCGCTGAGAAAGCCGTAACCCGGATGCACCGCGTCGCAGCCCTGCTCTTGCGCCACGCGCACCAGCTGCTCGCCGTCCAGGTAGGCGGCCACGCCCTGGCCGGACAGCGCCGCCGCCTGGTCCGCCACCCGGGTGTGCAGGGCCCGTTCGTCATCGGCGGGATACACCGCCACCGTGGCGATATCCAGGTCGGCGGCGGCGCGAGCGATGCGTACGGCGACTTCGCCGCGGTTGGCAATGAGCAGCTTTTTGATGGTCATGAAGCAGGATCCGTCTTGTTCTGGTTAGGGGGCAAGATAGCCAAATACTGACTTGCACGTCAATTAGTATTGACACCAGTTTTATTTACTTGCAGATTAATTAGAACTCAGCGGTCACGGTGACCGTGACGGCCGATATACACCAGAACAGGAGGCACGGCGCTTGGCCAGACCGGAGAAAAAATCGCAATTGGGCCAGCCGCCGATGAAGGCGCAGATCAAGAAAGCGGCCCGCGATTTGTTTATTCAGCGTGGCCTGGCCGACGTCAGCTATGGCGACATCGCCGAGGTGGTGAACACCACGCGGGCCAATCTGCACTACCACTTTGGCAACAAGAACGCGCTCATCGACGCGGTGTTCCAGGAAACCTTCGACAGCCTGGAAGAGCAGTTCAAGGAAGTGTGGGCCAAGCCCGGGCTGAGCCTGGAGGAGCGCATCATGCTCACCGCCAAGGACTGCGAACGCCGCTTCTACGAGTTCAACGCCGACACCCGGGGGCGTAATCCCTGGAGCCTGTCGGCGCGGGCGCGATTCGAGAACCATCTGCTGTCGCCGGGCATCCAGGCGGGCATTTCCGAAATGTCCCGCCATTTCGAGGACTACGTGGCCCACGCGGTCACCCTGGCGATCGGCGCCGGCGAGCTGCGCCAGGACACGCCGGTGCGCCAGGTGGTGATGCTGATCACCCCGCTTTGGTACTTCGGCTCGTTGCTCACGCAGCACAGTGGCCTGAACAAACTGCTCGATCACTACAAGGCGGTCACCGACACCATCGCCGCCGCCTACGGAACCTAGGGTGCCGGAGAAAGTCATGGCGCAACACACCGAAAGGGCACGACAAGCTCAGGACGCACCGCTGCTGTCGGTGGAGAACCTGAGCATTTCCTTCGCCCACCCGGGCGGCGAGACCGCCATTACCCGGGATGTTTCCTTTACCGTGGCGCCGGGCGAGCGGGTCGGCGTGGTCGGCGAGAGCGGCTGCGGCAAGACCGTCACCGGGCTCGCCTTGCTGGGCCTGCTGCCGAGCGCCACCGCCCGGGTGCGCGGCGCGATCCGCTTCCAGGGTGAGGACCTGAGCACCCTGCCGGCGAGTCGTATGCGGCGCCTGCGCGGCAGCGAGATCAGCATGATCTTCCAGGAGCCGATGAGCGCGCTGGACCCGGTGTTCACCATCGGCGAGCAGCTCACCGAAACCCTGCGCAGCCACCGCAAGGTGAGCCGCAAGGAAGCCCGCGAGCGCGCCATCGAGGCGCTGGCCGAAGTGGGCATCCCATCACCGGCGCAGCGCATCAACGATTACCCCTACCAGTTTTCCGGCGGCATGCGTCAGCGGGTGATGATCGCCATGGCGCTGATCTGCCGCCCCAAGCTGGTGATCGCCGACGAACCCACCACCGCCCTGGACGTGACCGTGCAGGCGCAGATCATCGACCTGCTCTGCGAGATCAGCGACAGCACCGGCACCGCGCTGCTGTTCATTACCCACGACCTGGGCGTGGTGGCGGAGACCTGTTCGCGGTTGCTGACCATGTACGCCGGTGAGGTGGTGGAAAGCGCGCCGGTGGATTCGGTGCTGTACCGCCCGCGCCACCCCTATTCCTCGGGGCTGCTGTGCTCGCTGCCCGGTCTCAGCGAGCGCGGCCAACGTCTGCCGTCGATCGCCGGGCGCGTGCCGGCCCCGGACCAGATGCCCCGAGGCTGCCGCTTCCAGGCGCGCTGCCCACACGCCGCCGAAGGCTGCGAACAGCCCCAGCCCTTGCAGCCGCTTACCGACGACCGCCTGGCCCGTTGCTGGCGCAGCGCCGAACTGACTCTGCCGGGAGCCGTGACCCCATGAACGCCTCTCTGACCCCGCGCCCGGACAGCGCCACCACCAGCGTGTCCGCGCATGACTTGAGCATCCACTTCGCCACCAAGGCGGGCACCGTGAAAGCGGTGGACGGTGTCAGCTTCGCCATCCAGCCCGGCGAGACCTTCGGCATCATCGGCGAATCCGGCTCCGGCAAAACCACCCTGGGGCGCGCCCTCGCCGGCCTGCTGAAACCCAGCGCCGGCGACATCCGCTACGGCGAACACAACCTGCGCACCCTGTCGCGGGCGGAGCGCAAACGGCTGCGCCGCGACCATCAAATTATTTTTCAGGACCCGCACGCGGCGCTGAACCCGCGCATGACCATTCTGCAATCGGTGATCGAGCCGCTCGACATCATCGGCGAAGGCGACCGGCAAAGCCGCCGGCAGACCGCCGCCGATGCGCTGGAACGGGTCGGCCTGCCGGCGGAAATCGGCAAGCGTTACCCGCACGAGCTGTCCGGCGGCCAGAAGCAGCGGGTCAATATCGCCCGCACTCTGACGTTGCGCCCCAAATTCATCGTCTGCGACGAAGTGGTGGCGGCCCTGGACGTGTCGATCCGCGGCTCGATTCTCAATCTGTTCGCCGATCTTCAGAAAGAGTTCGGCATTACCTACGCGTTCATCACCCACGATATTTCCGTGGTGTCCCACGTCAGCGACCGCATCGGCGTGCTGTATCTGGGCCGGTTGATGGAACAGGGCCCGGCGGACGCAATCAGCGACCGGCCGCTGCACCCCTACACCCAGGCCCTGCTTTCCGCCGAACCCCTGCCACTGCCCAGCGACCTGCGCGACAGCCGGCGCCGCATTCGCCTGGAAGGGGAAATCCCCAGCCCGCTGAACCCGCCATCCGGCTGCCCGTTCCGCACCCGCTGCCCGAAAGCCGAAGCGCGGTGCGCGGAGCAGGTGCCCGAATGGCGGGAGCTGCGCCCGGAGCATTGGGTGGCTTGCCATTTCGCCGAATCGAACCTTTGAGCAAAACAAGAAAATCTGTCGAATTGTGGAGAGCTTGAATAATGAAAAAACAACACCGCGATCAGCACGACGACGATCTCACCATTAACGGCAACGGCGTATCCCGCCGTGCCTTCATGGGCTACCTGTCCGGCGCCCTGGCGGCGGGCACGTTGCTCGGCCCCACCGACGTCTGGGCACAGAGCGGCGGCAAAGCCGGACTGCTGCGGGTGGGCGCCAACGCCAACCCGTCGAGCCTGGACCCGGCCACCGGCGGCTCCGGCTCCGACCACGTGTTCCTGTACCCGCTTTACGACACCTTGGTGACCTGGGACTTTGAGTCGCTGAAAGCGGAGCCGGGCCTGGCCGAGCGCTGGGAATTCACCGACTCGACCACCCTGGTGCTGACCGTCAAACAGGGCGTGCGCTTCCACGACGGCAGCGCGCTGGATGCCAACGCGGTGAAGACCAATCTGGATCGCAGCCGCGGCGCCGAGTTTTCCAACATCCGCGCCGACCTGGCGTCGGTGGATAATGTCGCGGTGACCGGCGAGCACGAAGTGACGCTAACGCTCAAGAACCCGGACACCGCCCTGCCGCTGATTCTCTCGGACCGCGCCGGCATGATGGTGTCCCCCGCCGCGCTGGAAAAACACGGCGGCCGCGTGGACCGCAACCCGGTGGGCGCGGGCTTCATGCGCTTCGGCAACTGGGCCGACGGCAGCGAAGTGGTGGTAAGCCGCTTCGACGACTACCACGATCCGGCCAACCGGCCGGCGCTGGGCGGCATCGAGTTCAAGGTGATCACCGACAGCGCCACCCGGCTGCGCGCGGTGATGTCGGGACAGGCGGATCTGGCCTACCACCTGGACGGCCGGCAAAAACCGCTGGTGGAAAAGATGCCGACCCTGAGCGGCTCGATCTCGTCGACCATTTACGTCTATCAGCTGTACATGAACATGGCGCGCAAACCCATGGACGACGTGCGCGTGCGCCAGGCGATCAACCACGCCATCGACCGCGACGCCTTTATTCGCGCCACCATGGCCGGCGCCGGGGAACCGGCTTATATGAACCTGCCGGAATCCCACTGGGCATTCGACAAGCAGACCGCCGGGCTCTACCCCCATGATCCAGAGAAAGCCAAGGCGCTGCTCGCCGAGGCCGGTTACCCGGACGGCATCGAGCTGGACCTGCGCGGCTACAACGATCAGTCCTCGGTGCAAATGCAGGAAGTGCTGCTGGCCCAGTTCGCCAAGGCCGGCATCCGCGGGCGGTTCCGCACCGGCACCATCGCCGATATGTCGGCGGCCTACTTCGGCCAGGAAAAGACCGGCGACATGCTGCTCTCCGCCTGGACCGGCCGGCCAGACCCGAGCCTCAGCTACTCGCTGATGTACACCGAGGACGCCTACTTCAATGCCGGCAGCGTGGCGCCGCCGGACGGCTTTAACGAGGCCCTGCTGGCCTCGCGCAGCAGCGACGACATTGAGCAGCGCAAGGCCGCCCTGGCCAAGGTGCAGCGGCTGGTGATGGAAAACGCCCTGGTGGCGCCGCTGGCGTTCCGCCAGAGCATCGTGGCCAGCAACGATAAGGTGAGCGGCTACCGCAATAACCTGCTCGGCAAGCCCAAGTTCAACGGCGTCTCACTGAAAGGTTGAGCGGGCCGCGTGCGCGGCGGAGAAGTACGCTATGACGACTGCTGTGAAAGCAAACCGGGTCAAACAGAAAATGGTGGTGTCGCGCCTGCTGCAGGCGCTGCCAATTCTGGTGTTAGCCACCTTCATTGTGTTCAGCCTGATGCAGCTGATTCCCGGCGACGTGGCGGTAACGCTGGCCGGGGAAAACGCTTCGGCGGAACGGATCGCGCAGATCCGCGAGGCCTACGGGCTGAACCAGCCGTTCCTGGCGCAGTACGGCGACTGGCTATGGCGTGCCGCCCAGGGCGACCTGGGTGCGTCACTGCTTTCCGGCGAGCCGGTGGCGCAGACCATCGCGCGCACCTTCCCCAATACCCTGCTGATCGCCGTCTACGCGGTGCTGCTGTCGGTGCTGGTGGGGGTGCCGCTGGGCATTCTCGCCGCCACCCGCTCCGGCTCACCGCTGGACAGCGGCATCATGGGCGCCGCCTCGCTGGGCGTGGCGGTGCCCAACTTTTGGTTCGGCATGATTCTGGTGCTGTATCTGGCGCTTACCTTTAAATGGTTTCCGGCCACCGGCTTCGTCTCGCCGCGTGAGGATTTTTCCGCCGCGCTCTGGTACGCCACCCTGCCGGCGCTGGCGCTGTGCACCAACGGCATCGCCGAAATCGCCCGCCAGTTGCGCAGCTCGCTGGTGGAAATCCAGTCCTCCCAGCATGTGCGCACCCTGCACGCCAAGGGCCTGAGCCCGGCGCGCATTCTCTGGAAGCACGGCCTGAAGAACGTGAGCGTCAACCTGCTCACCGTGGTGGGCCTGCTGTTCAACAAAATTCTCGCCGCCACCGTGGTGGTGGAAGCGGTGTTCGCGATTCCGGGTATCGGCAGCTCAATCGTCAACGCGGTGCTGCAGGGCGACTTCCCGGTGGTTCAGGGCGCCGTGCTGGCGATGGTGGTCACGGTGATTCTGGTCAATCTGTTCACCGACCTGGCGTGCACCGTTCTCGACCCGAGGATCAGCGAAGCATGAATACTTCCACGGTTAACGACGCGGCCGGCGTTCAAGTCTGGGATGAACCCGGCCTGGGCCGCCGCGCCCTCAACTGGCTGCGCGGCGACCCGCGCGCCGCCCTCAGCCTGGTGGTGCTGGTGGTGATCCTGGGCGCCGCCCTGCTGGCCCCCTGGCTGGCGCCCCACGACCCCACCGCGCAGAACTTCGACCAGATGCTCAACGCCCCTTCCGCCGCGCACTGGCTGGGCACCGACGACCTGGGCCGGGACGTGTTCAGCCGGCTGATGCACGGCGGCGCCAACTCGCTCTACGCGGCGCTGCTGGCGGTGGCGGTGGCGCTGGTGATCGGTGTGCCGCTGGGGCTGATCGCCGGCTTCGTGGGCGGCTGGACCGATACGTTGATCAGCCGGGTGATCGATACCTTTCTGTCGTTCCCGGCGATCATTCTGGCGGTGGCGGTGACCGGCGCCATGGGCATTGGCCTGACCAACGCCATGTTCTCGGTGGGCCTGGTGTTCGCGCCGCAAATCGCGAGGCTGATCCGCGCGCGGACTCTGGTGGTGCGCCAGGAACTGTACGTGGACGCGGCGCGCTGCTTCGGCGCCTCGCCGCTGCGCCTGCTGCTGCGCCACGTACTGCCCAATGCGATTCAGCCGGTGATCGTGCAAAGCACCCTGCTGCTGGCGGTGGCGCTGCTCGCCGAAGCCAGCCTGAGCTTTCTCGGCCTGGGGGTGCAGCCGCCGGACGTGAGCTGGGGCGCGATGATCGCGCGCGGCTATATGTACATGTCCATCGTGCCGGAACAAATGTATGCCCCGGGGCTAATCATCATGATCACCGCGGTGGCCTTCAACGCCCTGGGCGAATCCCTGCGCGCCGCCCTCGACCCGACCATCAAGGGTCACAGTTAAAGGAGACTCTCATGAACACTCAAACCGTGGCCGGCCTGAACCCGGTGCCGGTGCCCGGCTCCGCCTGGTCCGGCGATCCGGTCCGCTATCTGGACGGCGAGAAGCCATTGCACGACTACCTGTTCGATCACGCCGACAAGGTACCCGACCAGCGCGCCTATGTGTTTTACGGCACCGAACTGACCTGGGCGCAAATGGCCGACGGCGTGCGCCGGCTGGCGGCGTTTCTGCAACAACGTGGTGTGGGCAAAGGCGACCGGGTGGCGCTGTACATGCAGAACTGCCCGCAATACATCATGGCCCACTACGCGGTGCAGTGCCTGGGCGCGATGGTGACGCCAGTGAACCCGCAGTACAAAGCCGCCGAAGTAACCTACCAGCTCAGCAACGCGGAAGTCTGCGCCATGGTGGTGGCCCGCGAGCTGTACCCGATTGTCGCCAGCGTGCGCGACCAGGTGCCCGACCTGAACACCGTGGTCACCACCGCCTACCAGGATTACCTGCCGGAACAGCCGACCCTGCCAGTGCCCAAGGAACTGCTCACCGACGCCCCGGACCCGGGCGGCGACACCTTTGATCTGAGCGGCGTACTGGCCGACACCGCACCTCTGACCGAGATCCCGGAAGCGGACCTGTGGAACGGCGTCGGCTTGATGACGTTCACCTCCGGCACCACCGGCCGTCCCAAGGGCGCCATGCTCAGCTACGGCAGCAGCCTGTTCAAAATGGCGGCCTCCTACCAGGCCAACCCGTCCAAGCGCGACGGCATCGGCCTGGCGGTGGCGCCGCTGTGCCACATCGCGGGCATGAATTTCGGCGTTTATATGCCGGTGTACGCCAGGCGCACCGCGGTGATCCTGGCGCGCTTTGATCCCGAAACCGTGGTCCAGGCGTTCGAAAAATACCGCTGCGATATGTGGTACAGCATCGCGCCGATGAACCGCGCGATCCTCGATCACCCCGGCGTCGATCAGCGCGACCTGAGCTCGCTGGAACTGAACCCGGCCACCAGCTTCGGCATCCCGGTGACGGAAAAACTGGCGGACCAATGGAAGGCGCTCACCGGCTGCCAGCTGCACGAAGCCGCCTACGGCCTCAGCGAAACCCACACCTCCGATACCTTCATGCCCAAGGAGCGCATCAAGTGGGGCAGCTGCGGTTTGCCGGTGGCCGGCAATGACATCCGCATCCTCGACGTGGAAACCGGCAAGCCGTGCGCCGCCAACCAAAGCGGCGAAATCGTGGTGCGCAACCCGGCGGTGTTCAAAGGCTACTGGAAGCGCGACGAAGCCACCGCCGAGACCCTGCGCGACGGCGCCGTGCACACCGGCGACGTGGGCTACTTCGACGAAGAGGGCTACCTGTTCTTCACCGGCCGCATCAAGGAGATGATCAAGTGCTCCGGCTACAGCGTGTTCCCGGAAGACGTGGAAGCGCTGATGCTCGATCACCCGGCCATCGCCCAGTCCGCCGCCATCGGTGTGCCCGACGACCAGCGCGGCGAAACCGTGAAACTGTTCGTGGTGCTCAAACCGGACCACCAGGGCAAGGTCACCGAGCAAGCGCTGATCGACTGGGCCAAGGAGCACATGGCCGCCTACAAATACCCGCGCCAGATCGCCTTCATCGACAGCCTGCCCGCCACCGGTGCCGGCAAAGTCCTGCGGCGGCTCCTGAAAGACGCCTGACGCGGGTTCGACTAACCGCCCGGACCTTCTACGGAGTAAGGGTTCGTGCGAGCGGGCCCCGCCCGCGAAAGGGTGGCTTTAGCCACCCGGCAGGATCCCAGAGACTTTTCTCTCCAGAGCGCCCGCACCGGGATCGGGCGGGCCCGTCCAGGACACGCCACGAGTACATCCATGTAGATACTCTGTTAAAAATCAAGCTTTCAGATGCTCTTCACTGAAGAGCATCGCTGATCAAAAGC